>CESL01158859.1_pt1 | contig 145672 bp, 126 predicted proteins | sample 531221 | NCBI WGS metagenome assembly CESL01 (sample SAMEA2622197, study PRJEB7988) | marine metagenome | biome: marine biome (ENVO:00000447); feature: mesopelagic zone (ENVO:00000213) & marine oxygen minimum zone (ENVO:01000065); material: "saline water (ENVO:00002010), including plankton...
GCTGGCTCCTCAATTACCAATTGCACTTATTATGCGAAACCGCGAGCTGTTATATGGATGAAGTATGGAAAATCAATTAACCCGCGGTGAAGGTAAGCGAGTAATGTATGTCGAGAACAAAGAAGGCAGTATTGATGAATTCGCTGCGCACATTGGCTGGGTTACCTTCTCCAAAACTGGTAAAACTGTTTACTACAAAAATAAAGTGTTAAATCGAATAAAAGGTGGCGGCATATCTGGGAACCACATGGACGAAGCTACTGGAGAGGAATATTGGGTTTCTGGTATTAAGAAGCGTGGCTCAAACACTCACTGGGCGGAATCTACCGCCGTAAAAATCGACGATGATGCTAGAGAAGAATATGATCGCATCATCAAAAGTTGATTCATATAACAAGCGCATGTTGATCTGTCGCTTCGCGACATGGGACCTCCTTCCAGTCGGCCCCAAATGCGGGCGTTAGTGGTATATAAAAATGAAGATTATTATCGTAACAATTCTTCTGACATATAGTGGATTCAGCTTTTCTTTCGAGCCTGAAGTTGTACAGGGAAGCTGGGCTGTTTATCACGAAAATCTGACATCAGGTGATTATTACTACTTTCTCCAGATCAATAAAGACTGGTCTGGGGAGCTAACCCGTTCTCTCGGTCATGCCCCTATTACGAGATCATTTCAGAAAAAGAATGTTATCTTTCGGGATGGATACATTGAGATCCAGGCTTCTGAGTCTGAGAAGATGGTCTTATCTGCGTGGGTCTTGCCTTCGGGATCCGGAAGGCTGACAGGCCAACTTTTCATGTATAAAGAAAATGGTGACCTCTTTAATATGTTGTATTACCCATTATCCCTGGTTAACCAGGACAGTGAATTACTTGAGTATGACGAAATCTCAAAGCTCTACAATAAACACCATTAAGAAACTGATAAGTTATTGATTTTTAATGATTATTGAAGCGGGTATCCATGCAGTTTGCCTGCGACATTCCATTTCACCAGATAGAAACTGAACATCCATACAGCATATTTCAGATTTATGGGCAATTATGGCGCACTTTTCACTCGTACTTACTCGTTTTGCCCGAGGGTAGTAATGTAAACATTAAATGAATCAATAACTTGCCCGCAGAGATACAGAGGGTTTACAAGTTTATGTGCGCAGCAGGCCGGAGTTAACAGGCGTGCGCGTTTTTCCGCAAGGGATTTTTGAGTTATGGAAGATTTCTCAGATTGGTCAATAAGTTACGCCGGGATTCTCGAAAGATTCTCATGGAATAAATGCGCACGCACACTAATAAGCTGTTAGCTATACATAGGGACTCTAAACTTGTACCAAATAAGATACTGGAATCTGCTGAAAGAGTTAAAAGCGCAAGTTGCGTATCTCCATGCATATGCGGCAAGTGATGAATTTCTTGATAAGTCAGTGAATATATTTCTCGCGGTTACATCATCAGCAAGTATCGCTGGCTGGGCTTTGTGGAATGAATATCAGCTAGTTTGGGCGTGTATAATTGCGGCATCCCAAGTAGTAACAGCCATCAAACCTTTTCTTCCTTTTAGAAAACGAATGAAAGCAGTCTCAGACCTAAATACACAAATACAATCAATTTTTTTGGATGCAGAAACAGGTTGGTACAGAGTTTCTGAAGGCTGTCTTACTGAAGAAGAAATTCATCAAGAAACGGTTAGGCTTAAAGGACGGGTCTTAAGTGCAGAAGGAAGTACTTTAAATGGGCTGGTCCTTCCGAGGAAGAGAACATTGAAAGAACTTGCAGAGAAATCGGCAGACGAATATTTTACAGTCAACTACTTAGGAGAAGGATGATGGGCGGTAAACAGAAGCAGGATAGTAATCGTGGGAGAATCACTCCAAATAGTGGCCGAAACTTGCCTAATATGACGGTAAAAACGCCTATGCCACCCGTTAAACCACCAAAGCCTTCAGGTTCTGGAAGTAGCGGTAGTGGTAATAGCTAACAAGCCGCTGAAATTCGTTACGGCCACAAAAAGTGTGGCCTTCCACTTGGACTCGCTTCGCTCGCCGTCTAGCGGGGAGTTAGCTGAATACTTTTGCGTTCCAGCGAAGTATTAATCTAGCGTGAGTATCGTCGTCGGTATGTCAGCTAGCAAATCGCTATATGAATATTTAATTAAGAATAATTATGTTATTAAAAAAAATAATAGTATCGGGCTATAAGAGTATTTCCTCTGTTCATCCTCAAACTATCGAATTTGACCCTGATCTAACAGCTTTTATTGGTCATAACGGAACTGGAAAAAGTGCTGCGTTAGAAGCACTAAACAAACTGTTTGCAATCGACCATTCTTTACGTGGCATAGTGCCTTCAGATTTTCATATGCCAGATAACGATGAGCCAGGCACGCCTAGAAACTTAACAATAGAAGCTTGGTTTACTCTAATCAATGAGAATGGAGACCCTTCCATTCCTTCTTTAATTAATGGATTAACAACTTCTAGTTCTACAGGCGAAATCATATTTAGGGTTAGATTAGAAGCCAGCCTCAGCTTTGATTACAACCCTTTAGGTGATGTAGACGAAAATATTTGGGTCATTGATGGTGACATGGAGGAGCCTGAAGAAGAAAACAAGCATCGCTTATCCGCACCACAAAGAAACGCTATTCAAGTTAACTATGTACCGGCCAATAGAGATCCGTTAGTTCAATTAAAATATTCTTCAAAAGCTATACTAGGACGTTTGCTTAAGGCAATAAAATGGTCTGAAGACGAGCAAAAGTCTTTTGAAGAGAAAGCCCAAGAACTTAATCAATTAGCATCAGACAATCCTGCCCTAGCACAGATTGCTGAAGCGATCAATGAAAATTGGCAGGAGATATATAATGGGCGCCATTTAAATGAAGCTGGACTTAATTTTCCTGTAGGTGATGTAGATGAAATACTAAGGCTAATACAACTCCAATTTATGCCCGATGCAACTGGAAATAAAGTTGATACTAGCCGTTTAAGTGATGGACAGAAATCTCTTGTTTATTTTTCTCTTACCAAAGCACTTCTTGATATCGATGAAGCAACACGCCAAGCGATCATTGATAGTAAGGAATTAAACTTTGATATTGACAAAATGAAACTGCCCATTTTTAGCTTGATTGTGCTTGAGGAGCCTGAAAACCACTTGTCGCCACACTATTTAGGGCGAATCATAAAATTAGTAAAAGATTACGGCTCTAGTAAACTATGTCAGTCAGTTGTTTCTACGCACTCCGCTTCATTAGTTGGGCGAATTAAACCCTCACAAATTCGCCACTTCCGATTAGACAATGACAACGTGTGTACACACATCCAATCACTTGAACTACCAAGAGACGGTGATGAACAAGCTAAATTCATTAGCGAAGCTGTAAAAGCTTACCCCGAAATTTACTTCGCAAAGCTTGTGATACTGGGGGAAGGTGATAGCGAACAAGTAATTATTCCTAGGTTATTAGAGCATTTCGGGAAAGATATTGATGCACGTTCGATTTCTGTCATCCCTCTTGGTGGTAGACATGTTAATCATTTTTGGCGTTTGCTTAACTCTCTTAAAATACCCTTTGTAACATTGCTGGATTTCGACATAGATCGAAATGGCGGTGGCTTCGGTCGAATAAAATATGCAATTGAACAGATCAATAGCTTCAACCCATATATTTTTTATTTGCACTCGGGAATTATTAAATATATACCCAATTGGAAAGACAGTAGAGACCCGAACACATTTTCCATAGACTATAAAGGAGGTAAAACAATCAAAATTGTTGATGAACTTGAACAAAACAATGTGTTCTTTTCCAGTCCTTTAGACATCGACTATTCAATGATTTGTGCATTTCCAGAGATCTTCTGTGAGAAAGACGAAAGTTATGGTGAAAGAGGCCCAGTGGAAGGTAAAGAAGATGAAGAGGATAGAGATACTACTTTAAGAGTGGAAGCACTTGTTAAATCTGTACTTAAAAAAGGAAATGCAGGTATACGATATGACTTCGGTGAAAATTGGGAGCGCTATTTTTTGTGGTATCGATATCGTTTCTTGTCAAACAAAAGTAAACCTGCTTCGCATGTTCGCATGTTTACCAAGCTCGAAGAAAAATATACTTCTGAAGAAATAAAAGATAGGTTACCTCCAGAATTACAGCGTCTGATGGAGCGTGTAATAGAGTTGTCAGAAAGGGTTGTTGAATAATGTCAATATGGACGCCATCAGAAGATATAGAAGCTACAAGCGAGTTAATGGATATCATCACTTGTGAAGACTCCGTTGCCGTGCTCGCGAGTGCAGGTTCAGGTAAAACCGAATTATTGGCTCAAAAAGCTAACTATCTACTCTTTACTGACACGTGTGCTTGGCCTAGAAGAATACTATCGCTCACATTCAAAACCGAAGCGCAAATAAACATTAAAGAGAGAGTAAACAAACGCTGTGGAAATAAAGCATATCGTTTTGACTCTTTTACCTTTCACGCATTTTGTAAGAGTATTGTTGATAGATTCAAAAATACTCTTCCAGAGGCTGACCGCCCTATTGAAAATTACGACATTGTTTTTCAGCAACGTGAAGCAAATGGTACAAACAAAATTTCAATGAATGACTTGCTAGCACTGGCGTTACGTATTTTAAATACTAGAGATGATATACGAAAGATATTCTCTAGTTCTTATGCATATGTTTTTGTCGATGAGTTTCAAGATACAACAAATCAACAATATGAATTACTACAACTGTTGTTCCAGTATACAGATACGAGAGTTTTAGCTGTTGGAGATATCAATCAAAGTATCATGTTGTGGGCTGGATCGCGACGAACAGTATTTACTGATTTTGTAAGTGACTTTTCAGCACAAAATAAATTTCTTTTGCGGAACTACAGGGCGTCCAGGGAAATACAGGATGTGCTAGAGGTGATATTACAATTCGTGCAAAATCCCAGTGCTTCAATCGCACAAATTTCAACAACCCCGAACAACTGCTCTCTGCACGCCTTTGCTAATGAGCACCAAGAAGCATTGTTTATTGCTCATAGTATTAATGAATCAATCAATAGTGACACCAAGCCAAGTGATATTTGTGTTTTAACCAAGCAACAGTCATCACAGTACACCGAAATACTGAGAGCAGAGTTAACAAGAGCTGGCATAAATAACCTCGACATGACCGACTTGCAGGATGCTCTTAAAGAGCCTCTTGGACAATTATTTTCGCTTTATTTAAAAGCACTAGTGTGCCCCGAACCAAAAATCATGACCGAACTGTTCAAGATTAATTTAGTATTGAATAAGGTCGAAGCAAGTGATGATAAGGAAGAAGCGCTAACGACCTCTCTTGCAACCTTTATATCACAAAGACAGGCGCTAGTAACAACTACGACAACATTGAATGAACTTCTATCGCACATACAAAGCTTTATTCATGAACTTGGCATACAAAAAATAAAGGGCAGGTGGAAACAATATAAGTCACCTGATTATTACAACCTTGTATGGCAAACGCTTGTACTACATTTGAGAAGTGTGCGTGATCGGGCAAGTTCATTAGAAGATGCAGCAAAGCTTTTTAGTGCTGAAAACGCTGTGCATTTAATGAATGTTCACAAATGTAAAGGTCTTGAATACGACTCTGTATACTTCATGGGGCTGGAAGATCAGGCATTTTGGAACTATGCCAACCAGCCTTTCGAAGACAACTGCGTGATTTATGTTGCCTTGTCACGAGCTAAAAAACGTTTATGCATTACCTTTAGTCAGTATAGAGAGCATAGGATCAATGGACTACATGACAACAGGCGTTCGACGATTAGCGCTGTGAAACCTGTTATAAATCTATTGCGTAATAAATGTAAATTTTCGACTACAAATCATGCACAATAGCTGTTTGATTTCATATAAAAATTCAGCTAAAGAAGCGTTGCACCGAACAAGTGATATTCCCCGCTTTAACGGACACCAAAGTCAAACTGACGAGGTATCCAATGCCCAAATAAGCTCGACATTCATCTCTTTACGCTGTCAAGACGGAGTAAAGAGTTAATTACACGCAGGATACATTACCCAGCGTTTCACGCCTTCCCCTGTATCTCCAGCGCTTTCTGGTAAAGCGCTTTTTTATTTTCCCCGGTCAGATCGGCGATCACAGCGGCGGCTTTTTTCGGCGGCAGTTCCACCAACAGCAGGCGGAAGAGTTTTTCCATATCCACTTCGCTGGCGGTGGCCGGTTCCGGGTTGCCGGCTATCATGACCACGAATTCGCCTTTCTGCTGGTCCTGATCCGCACTGATCTGTTCGATAATCTCTGGCAGCGTGCCGGGGTAAAAGGTCTCGAAGGTTTTGGTCAGCTCGCGCGCGACGCAGGCCGGGCGTTCTGGCCCGAATACGTCCGCCATTAACTGCAGGGTTTCGAGAATGCGGTGTTTGGCTTCGTAATACACCAGCGTGCGGGCTTCCTGGGCCTGAGCTTCCAGCTTTTCGCGTTTACTCCCGGTTTTGTGCGGCAGGAACCCTTCGAAGGTGAAGCGGTCTGTAGGCAGGCCTGCAGCACTGAGTGCGGTAATGATGGCGCTGACGCCCGGCACCGGGCTGACGGTCAGGCCTGCGGCGCGCAGTGCCTGCACCAGCGGAAAGCCCGGATCAGAGATCAGCGGCGTGCCGGCATCGGAGACCAGCGCCATGGTCTGGCCCTGGCGCAGATGGTGGATCACCTGTTCTGTGCGCTCTCTCTCATTGTGCTCATGAACCGACAACAGAGGCTTCCGGATACCCAGGTGCTGAAGTAATTTCTGGGTATGTCTGGTATCCTCGCAGGCAATCACATCAACGCTGGCCAGCACCTGTTTTGCACGTTCGGTGAGGTCAGACAAATTACCAATGGGTGTCGCCACGATATACAGCGTGCCGGCCTGTAGTCTGGAAGCAGAAGTCATGCGGGGAAAATTACCTGAACCCTGGTTAAGAGGAAAACTGCGCGGAATCTGTCTGTTGCTGGGCGCCGCAGCCATCGGCCTGAGCGGCTGCTCCACCACGCCCCAAACAGGGCAGAGCGGTTTCAGCGAAACGTCAGTGTCGCAGGGAAATGCGCAGCTGTTCCAACAGATTCACGACGCGTTGGATGCCGGCGAGTTTGGCAATGCCGGCCTGCAATTGCAACTCCTGCGTGAACAGCCATTAGAAGGAGCCGACCGGGTGGAGTATCTGCTGCTGTCGGCCCGTCTGCATATTCTGCAACACCAGCCGGAGCTGGCCGCGGCGTATTTTACCCAGCTGAACGATGGTATGTCCGCTGCCACTGCGGAACAGGAACTGCGCATCAGCCTGCTGCGTGCGGCCTGGTATGAAAGCAAAGGCGAGTATCTGTCGGCTGCCCGCGAGCGGGACTTTCTCTCCGGTGCACTGGAAGGCGAACGATACGATCAGAACCATGCCCGCATCTGGCAGGATCTGATGAGCATGAATGAACTCGAGCTGCTGAAATGGGCCGAGAAAATACCCGATACCCAGTTCGGCAGCTGGCTCGAGCTGGCCGCTATCTCGCGCAACCCGCGCCTGACGCTGGATGAACATCTGGCGGCCGTCAGAACCTGGCAGCAACACAATCCATCGCATCCGGCGGCAAAGAAACTGCCTGGCGGTCTGGCGCTGCTGGAAGACCTGGCTGAACACCGCCCTACCAATGTGGCACTGCTGCTGCCACTCACCGGCCCGCTGGAAAAAACCGGGGCGGCTATCCGTGATGGCTTTATGGCCGCTTATTACGAATCCGTGGCGAAAGGCTACGAAACCCCGGACGTCAACATATACGACAGCCAGCTCTACTCTGACCCCCAGATTGCCTATGTTCAGGCCCAACTGGATGGCGCCCAGTGGATGGTTGGCCCGGTGAATAAAATGCAGGTACAGGGGCTGCAGGCACAGGAGTCACTGCCTATGCCGACGCTGGCGCTGAATTATGGCGACCGCTCGGAAACCGAAGGCACACCGGATAACCTGTATCAGTTTGGTCTGGCCGCTGAAGACGAAGCCGAGCAGATTGCTGAGCAGGCCTGGACCGATGGTCATCGCCGCGCACTGGTGATGGTACCGCGCGGCGGCTGGGGCGAACGTATCTTTGAAGCCTTCCGTGAGCGCTGGACAGCACTGGGGGGCGAAATCGGCGAAGCCCGTTTTTATCCCAATGTGAGCGATTACAACCCGGAAATTAAAGCCCTGCTCAATGTTGATGACAGCCAGGCGCGTTATAAAACCATGCGCCGTCTGCTGCGTGAGAGCACCGAATTTGAGCCACGCCGGCGCGAAGACGCCGACTGGGTCTTTATGGTATCTCTGCCGCAACAGGGCCGTATGATCAAACCGGCACTGGCATTTAACTTTGCGTCGGATTTACCTGTGTACGCCACCTCTCACGTCTTTTCCGGGGTGGTCAATCGCCAGAAAGACCGTGATCTGAACGGCATCCGTTTCTGCGACGTGCCCTGGTTGCTGGAAACCAGCGATCTGCACGACAGCGTCGAACGCGCAGTGCCGAACGGTATGGGTGGCTATGCCCGCCTGTACGCCATGGGGGTGGATGCGTTCCGCCTGCTGGCCCGCATCCGTCAGCTGGAAGTCTTCCCTTATGCCCAGATGTTTGGCAGCACCGGCGCGCTGACGCTGGATGATCAGCGCCGCATTCACCGCCGCACTGAGTGCACGATATTCCGCAGCGGACAGCCGGCACAGGTCGCCGACTCCGACTGAGTTAATTAACCGATTCAACAGACTGGCAGGGACGCCATGACACTGAAACAAAGCGTTAAAAAGCTTTTTCAGCCGGCAAGAGAAACCGGCGATGCCCCTCACAGCAGTGGCGACAAAAGCACCCGCAAACGCGGCCAGCATATCGAACAGCTGGCCGAATCCTTCCTGAAAAAACAGGGTTTAAAACCCGTTACCCGCAACTACACCATCCGCGGCGGCGAAATCGATCTGATTATGCGCGACGGCAAGGTACTGGTGTTTGTGGAGGTGCGTTATCGCAAAGATGAAGGCCACGGCAGTGGTGCGGAAAGTATCACTCACCGCAAGCAGCAAAGACTGTTAAAAACCGCCGAGTATTATCTGCAGAAAGAATACGGCAGCCAGTTACCCGACTGCCGCTTTGATGTGATTTCAGCCAGTGGCGAACCGGTGATGTTCGACTGGCTGAAAAATGTTTTCGGCTGATTTTTACCTGTTAATCAGAATTTATAACCGGCCGAGAAACGCAGTGTACGTGGTTCCATCACGTGATAGTGAACATCTTCTGCCGGAGAAGACTCAGATGCCAGCTGCGACTCATAGTAATAGTCAATGTCATGATCATCACTATCCAGCAGGTTCAGAACATCCGCACTGAATACCCATTTCTGAGTTTCATAAGCAGCTTTCACATTCACTACAGTAGTCGGATCTGATTTTACCGAACCGTCTTCGATCAGAGGACGCTCGCCGAAGTAACGCACGCGTACGCTACCATACCAGCCATTGCCCAATTGCGCGCTCAACCCTGCCTGAGCTACGTTTTCAATGGCACCCGGAATATCATCGCCATCAGCAGAATAATCTTTGAACTCAGCATCGGTCCAGGCGTATTCCAGATCCAGGGTCAGTTGGTCCGTAATGCGGTAATAAGCGGTCAGCTCAGCCCCCTGACGACGGGAAGCACGACTGGCCTCAGTATTACCGGCATCGCCAACAAACAACAGTTCACTGTCCAGATCCAGCTGCCACAAAGCCAGGGAGGTGTTCAGGCGCTCGTTCCAGAAACCACGCAGACCAATCTCATAGCCCATGGAGTCCACCAGTGGATCCACTTGATCAACGGCACTGCCATCGCCCGGATCAACCTGAATCGTGGTTCCACGCGCATCATTGGAATGCAGGCCCTGACCAGCAGACACGTAGGTTTCCCATTCACTGTTGAGGGCATAAATCAGGCTGCCTTTGAGGGCAATATTGTCATCGCTTTCAGTGCCACTGTTGGGCGTCAGATCGACACCATTAACGTTGGTGTCGGTGCGGGTATCGACGTCAAAGTCGTAGTAATCGTAACGGACACCAAGCACAGTGCGCAGCCGGTCCGTCCAGTAGAGCGTGTTTTCGGCAAACAGGCCGGTGCTCAGCTCACCCACCTCGTCGCTGCGGATGGTGCCCAGACGATCACGGTCGCGGGTATGATAAAGCCCGACTTCACCGATATCGTCGTAGCGCACATCAGCGCCCACACGGTTGGTCATCGCCAGACCGCCCGCCTCGCTGTGCCAGACATAACTGGCCTGACCGCCGTATATCCAGCGCTCATCGACCTGTTCAAACTGATCACCATTGCTGGTGTCATCCAGATAATAGGTAAAGTTGGACCACAGGTTCATATCGTAGCGGATGGCATAGGCAGACACCTGCACACCATCCCTGCGCCACGAAGTGCTCAGACTGTAGCGGCTGCTTTCGCCCCCCACGCTGTCATCCAGCGAGCCAAGCTCATCGATCAGGCCACTTTTGACGGCACGCTCAGGAATCTGATCGGCGCTGTTCCAGCTGTTGTCATAGCCCATAAAAGTAACCGACCAGTCACCACCGGCAAGTTGGCGGCTGTGTTTTAACAACAGGCTGGTTTTATCCAGATCTTCATCGATATCGCGCCACGGACCGTCGTAAGTATTGCGCTCGACCGCATACAGCCATTCGCCACCCGCGGCTTCAACACTGTCCATGGCCAGCGCACGGTAATAGTTATCCTGACCCGCGGTCAGTTGCAGCAGCCCGTGATCCAGATGACTGGCAGTATTCAGACTGGCGCTGCCGGCGCCGGAAAAATCGCCCACGTCGGCGTAATAACTGCCCTTCTGATACGAGATGGAGCCCAGTGTTTCCGGGATAACAAAGTTGAGGTCGGTGTAGCCCTGGCCATGACCATGGGTGCGCATATTCACCGGCATGCCGTCCACAAAGGTGGCGAAATCCGTGCCGTGGTCGAGGTTAAAACCACGCAGAAAATACTGGTTGGCTTTGCCGGTACCACTGTGCTGGGTAACCACCATACCGGGCACCATCTCCAGTACTTCACCGGTTCTCAGCAACGGCCGCAGGGCAATCTCCTGCTGGCTGACATAACCTTCTGAGGCGGAACTGGCTTCACCAATCAGCTGACCACGGCCATTCACCACCTGGGGCGTCAGCGTCGTGTTGTCGTTATCACTCTGCGGCGCCGATTCTGCCAGCACAGGCAATGCCGGCAGAATGCATAACACACCGGCAAATATCTGTTTCATACCTTGCTCCGTTCAATTTAATGATAATATTCACACCATTTTAAGAACCGCAGGGAAAACCGATAAGCCCTCGGTGTTCATATGAATCAGGCAACCCGGATGAAAAAAAACGCTGACCTCAGACGCTGGCTGGGAATAGGTAAAAAACGCAACCGCACACCGGAGCTGGGGCAGCGGGAACTGGCATTGATGGAAATTCTGTGGCGCGAGGGTCCGCGTTCTGCCCGTCAGGTTCAGGCACAGCTGACTGAAGACATCAGCCTGAGCACGGTCCAGAGCACACTGGAACGGCTGCACCGCAAAGCACTGCTGCAGCGTGATAAATCCGGGCGGGCCTTTATCTATACCGCTGCCATCAGCAAAAGCCACATTATCAGCAACCTGCTGCACGATATTGCCGACGATCTGGGCGGTGGTGATATGAATGTGATGGTATCCGGGTTTATTGATTATCTGGCCGAGGCCGGACCCGCAGCCCGTAAGACACACACCTCCGGCAACAACGAATCACCGGATGAGTGAATACAGCGACATCATCATCGCCGGTGCCGCGGTTGTTCTTTTATCCTCCTGGCTTTGCAGTCTGTGCCTGCCCCTGCTGCTGAAAACCGGACCCTGGAACGCGGTGCGCACGACCCGTCTGCTGACTCTGTGGGCCCTGATGCCCTGGATCACCGCACTGTGGGTCTGCATTCTGCTGACCCATCCGCAAATGGCCGGCGCTTTTTTTCACGCCCATTGCCATGATGATGTGTGTGGTCCCCATATTCCGGATATCGGCCATGCCTCGGTGAGCGGCGCCCTGCTGGCGGCGGCCATCACCTTCGTCCTGGCACTGTTATTATTTTCCGGCGCACGGCGACTGCAGAAAAATCATCAACGCCTGCAGACTATAAAGATGCTGAGTGCAAAAGACCGCCACAACAGCTACCGGCTGATTGAATCGCCGCTGCTGCTGGCATGGTGCAGCGGACTGTGGAAGCCGCGTATTATTCTGTCGCGGGGGCTGACCCAAGCCCTCAGCGACGAGGAACTGCAGATCGTACTGCTGCACGAATTCAACCATGCCCTGCAACGCGATAATCTGATGAAACTGATTCTCGCCAAAGCCAGTCTGTTATGGTTTCCGCCACAGCGGCGGCGTTTACTGGCGCACTTTGCGGCAGCCTGCGAACAGCGCTGCGATGAAGCAGCCATGGCGCAGGGGTTTACCCGCCAACAGGTGGCGGATGTACTGCAGAAGCTGCAGTCCGCCTGTGACGGCAGCCCCGGCAGCCAGCGTCACAGCACTGAATCCGGTATCCGCCCCGCCACCGACGGACTGTTTTTCAGCCTGATTCTGCTGGTCGTACAGATCGCCGTTTTCAGTTACACCGCCCATCCGCTGCTGGATATGGTATTTCTGTGAGAATAAATGCGGTTTGGCATTGTCTCACAGCTTGATTATGATGCTGCCTGCAATTGAAGGAGCCTTGTTGTGCAAAACAGAATCATCGGCCATTTTGGCGCCAGCATTGAGACCAAGACACTGGCCGCAGAGCAGCTGCCACCCTACATTGAACGCGGTGGACAGGTGATGGTGAATGCCCTGCTGAGTGGCGGCAAGATCCTCAGCTGTGGTAACGGCGGCTCCGCCGGTGATGCCCAGCATTTCTCGTCAGAGCTGCTTAACCGCTTTGAACGCGAACGCCCCAGCCTGCCTGCCGTTGCGCTGACCACAGATGCATCAACCATCACGTCTATCGCCAACGACTACAGCTACAACGAAGTGTTCTCCAAGCAGATTCTGGCGCTGGGCAACCCGGGCGATGTGTTACTGGCCATTTCTACCAGTGGTAACTCTGCCAACGTCATTCAGGCGATTCAGGCAGCTCACGAACGCGATATGACGGTGGTTGCCCTGTCCGGCAAAGACGGCGGCCATATGGGTTCGCTGCTGACCGCTGACGATGTGGAGATCCGCGTCCCCAGCAATGTGACGGCGCGCATTCAGGAAGTGCACCTGCTGGCGATTCATTGCCTGTGCGATATGATCGACTGCTCGCTGTTCGGTGAGGAATAAATACCACCGCGCTGATTACAGATACAAAAAAACCGGCAAGTGCCGGTTTTTTTGTATCCGGGGTTTACCCGCCATCACTGATTTTCGTGATTTTTTAACCGGTTAATACCCAGCGCTTTCAGCGTGTACTTCTCATAAATCGGTTCACTGGAACCGGTTTTCATCTTACGCATAAAGTATTTTTCAAAGGCGATTTTGGCCAGATGGACCCATTTGCCTTTCTTGAACCAGGTGACATTACGGGGCGGAATCTGTGGAATGGCGACGAAGGCTGCGCCTGTGTTCCCCATATCGGCCAGACAGATGGCACTCCAGGTACCACGGTGATTGGCTTCGCCTTTGCCATCCAGATCAGAGGCCAGGTTGTGCGCAATAGCGGTCATCATGGATTCGATCATATAACCGGTTTTTGGGGTGCCCAGCGGTACCGGCGTTTCTTCGATCGGCGGAATGGCAACACATACCCCGGCGGAGAAGATGTTTTTGTAGGTCGGGTTACGCTGATATTCATCGATGATCACAAACCCTTTCGGGTTAACCAGATCTTCCACCCCGGCAACCGGATCAACCCCGGCGAAAGGCGGCAGCATCATGGAATGCTTAAACGGCAGTTCATGCTGTTTTTTCAGGCTGCCATCGTCGTTCACTTCGTCGACGTACATCATGCCATCTTCGATTCTGGTCACTTTGGCGTTGGTGATCCATTTGATATGACGGTTACGCAGCTCGCTTTCCATCATGGACTTGGAATCACCCACACCACCTAATCCCAGGTGGCCAATATAAGGCTCACTGGTGACGTAGGTCATGGGCACACGGTCGCGGACTTTTTTCTTACACAGCTCGCGGTCGAGAATAAAAGCGTATTCATAGGCAGGACCAAAGCAGGAAGCACCGGGCAGCGCACCGACAATGGCGTGGCCGGGATCATCAATCAGGGCTTTCACGTTGTCGTAGCAGCTTTCAGAGTGATCCAGAGTACAGACTGACTGAGTGAAGCCACCATGAGGACCGGCCCCTTCAACCGCAGCAAAGTTCAGTTTCGGACCGGTACAGATGACCAGATAATCGTATTCTTCGACATCGCCGTTGGCTAAGGCAATTTTATTGGCTTTGGCATCAATACTGACGGCCGCCGAGGCGATGAATTCAATGCCTTTCTTTTCCAGATACGGACGGATAGGAAAACTGACTTCCGGGCGGTCACGCCAGCCAACGGCAATCCATGGATTAGAGGGAACAAATTGGAAGTCTTCCCTGTCATTAATAACGGTTACCTGGTGCTCTTTATTCAGGATTTCACGGATTTCGTAAGCGCCTGCCATACCACCGGTACCGGCACCAAGAACGATCACTCTGGCCATAACTGCCCCTTATGTTGTGCAATGTTGTTTTAGGTGTAGTGATTCATTCAGCAAAGGCGATGCCAGACATAACCGTATAGGCATAAAGTAGTATTATTTAATTTAAGTGACTGATTTCACAGTATTTTTGTTGGCTTCTGTAGTGGTCAAAACGAGCCAGCGAAGGAATGTATTGCGGGGTATGACAGATTGAGTGTCAGATGGGTGACAAAAATGTCAGTCACATTTTGCGCCACACGCCGGACATTGGGGACGTTTCTGAATCCCCCAGCGCCGCCATTCACAGGCACCGGCATCCAGGGTTAACAGAGTCTGACGCAGGGGCTCGCCGATCTCTGCAAGAAATTTGACCGCCTCCAGCGCCTGCAGGCTGCCCATCACGCCGACCAGCGGCGACAATACCCCACTGGTGGCGCAACTGAGCTGCTCATCCGACAGATCCGGATATAAACAGGCATAACAGGGGGAATCATCTGCGGATGGGTTAAACAGGGTAATCTGTCCGGATAATCCCACCGCCGCAGCGGAGACCCAGGGCGTTGCGGTTTGCAGGCAAACCCGGTTCAGCGCATAACGCACGGCGGCGTTATCCGTACAATCCAGCACCAGATCCACATCACTCAGATGACTGGCAAACCAGCTCTCATCGGCACGGACCTGAGCAATATCCACTTTCACGTCCGGATTCAGCTCCGCCACGGCTGCTGCCGCCGACAGCGCCTTGCCGCTGCCGATATCGTCCGTGCGGTACAAAGGCTGACGCTGCAGGTTGGAGAGTTCCACCTGGTCGTGATCTACCAGCGTCAGGCGCCCGACGCCACTGGCGGCCAGATATTGCACCACCGGACTGCCCAGCCCGCCAAGCCCGACCACCATCACATGGGCGGCGAGCAGCTTCTCCTGCCCTTCCACATCCATCTGAGGCAGCAGAATATGGCGGCTGTAGCGCAGCAGCTGATCATCATTCATCGACAGATCCTCTCAGGCCAGACGTCGGGCAGGCCAGCGCCCGCCACTGATTCTCGGATTAGCGCCCAGATCACGGCGGTTTTCAACATCGCAGAAACCGCGCTGACGGAGCATATCGCACACAGCATCCGCCTGTTGCCAGCCATGCTCAAGCAATAACCAGCCGTCATCTTTCAGAAAATCCGGTGCCTGTTCAATAATGTGGCGCAGGTCAGCCAGGCCGTGAGCCTCAGCCACCAGTGCCGAGCGCGGCTCGAAACGCACATCGCCCTGATCCAGATGCGGATCAGCGCCATCAATATAAGGCGGGTTACTGACGATCAGATCAAAGCGGCCCTGCACCGCAGACAACCAGTCAGATTGCTGGAACGCTACCCGTGGCAGGTTATTTTTCAGCGCATTCTTCTGGGCCAGCGCCACGGCGCCGGCCTGAAAGTCCACGCCCAACAGTTGCCAGGATGGCTGTTCGCTGGCTAGTGCCAGTGCGATAGCACCTGTGCCGGTGCCGAGGTCCAGTACACTGGCCGTCGCCGGCAAAGGCAATTCAAGCGCCCATTCAATCAGGGTTTCGGTATCTGCCCGGGGAATAAGGGTTGAGGGGTTAACGTCCAGCAACAGCGACCAGAAGCCCTGCTCGCCACACAGATAAGCAACGGGTTCGCCGCCAGCGCGGCGTTGCAGTAAGGCATCAGCCCGGGCCTGCTGTTCCCCCGTCAGCGTGCGGTCGCTCCAGGTGTGCAGCCAGGTACGGCTCTGTTGCAGCACAAAGGCAAGCAGGTATTCGGCGTCGGCGCGGGCCGAATCAGAGGAAGCCGCCAGCGTCTCAGCGGCCTGACGCAGCCAGTGGCTGATGCACAGCGGCTGCGTCACGCGCTTTCAGCCATCTCGGCCAACAGGTTCGCCTGATGCTCACGGATCAGAGGTTCCAGCACCGGATTCAGATCGCCCTGCACAATTTCTTCCAGCTTATACAGCGTGAGGTTGATGCGGTGATCGGTAACCCGGCCCTGAGGATAATTGTACGTGCGGATACGCTCGGAGCGGTCGCCGGAACCCACCAGGCTTTTACGTGCCGCGGCCTGTTCCGCCTGTGCCACCTGTAACTGGGCGTCACGCAGCCGCGTGGCCAGCATGGCCATGGCTTTGGCGCGGTTCTTATGCTGTGAACGTTCGTCCTGACATTCCACCACCAGCCCGGTAGGCAGATGGGTAATGCGAATGGCGGAATCGGTTTTGTTGACGTGCTGACCACCGGCACCGGAGGCACGGAAGGTGTCCACCCGCAGATCGTTTTTGTTGATGTCGATTTCTTCTTCTTCGCCCACTTCCGGCATCACCGCCACGGTACAGGCGGAGGTATGAATACGGCCCTGGCTCTCGGTTTCCGGTACCCGCTGTACACGGTGGGCGCCGGATTCAAATTTCAGCTGAGAATACACATCAGTGCCGGAAATCCGGGTAATCACTTCTTTATAACCGCCGTGCTCACCTTCACTGGCGCTGAGCATCTCGGTGCGCCAGCCACGGCTTTCCGCGTAGCGGGTATACATGCGGTACAGATCACCGGCAAATATCGCCGCCTCATCGCCCCCGGTACCGGCACGGATTTCCAGAATCACGTTGCGGCCGTCGTCCGGGTCTTTCGGCAACAGCAGAATTTCAATTTCCTGTTCCAGCGCCTGTTGCCGCTCTTTGGCATTTTCCAGTTCTTCTTCGCCCATGGCGCGCATATCCGGATCGTCATCCCCGGCCAGCAACTGAGCTTCTTCCAGATCGGCCAGCACCTGTTCATAAGCACTGTAGGTATGGGCAATGGTTTCCAGCTCAGCATATTCTTTCGACAGATTGCGGAAGCGGTCCTGATCACTGGCCGCATCGGGCTCGGATAACAGGTGGCCGACTTCTTCGTAACGATCGCGCAGATATTCGATTTTGCTGAGAATTGAGCTTTTCATGAATTATTCAGAGTCTTTGGCGGGCGTTTTCACGACCGCTGGTTGTTCCTGCATGGCAGAATCAGTATTGAGATTAAACAGCTCCCGGGTCCAGTCCAGTACTTCCAGACGCCCTTCGGAACCGGCTTTGCGCAACATGGATGTCGGCGCGTGCAGGACTTTATTGCTGAAGGTGTGGGCGAACTGACGCAGCACTTTTTCAGCATCGGCGCCATTCTGCAGTTGTTTCAGTGCTTTTGCCAACTGCTCTTCGCGCAGCACATCGACGCTGGCGCGCAGATCGGTGAGCGTCTGTACCGCGTTCAGCGCCTTCAGCTCACGCATAAAGTGATCCACACCGGCGAGAATCAGTTCCTCTGCCTGCTTGGCGGCGTCTTCCCGTGAGCGCACGTTTTCTTCAATGATGCTGCGCAGATCGTCGACGGTATAAAGGTACACGTCTGACAGCGAGCCGACTTCTTCTTCAATATCCCGCGGCACGGCAATATCCACCATAAATACCGGTTTATGGCGTCGTTTTTTCTGTGCTTTCTCTACCGCCCCTTTCCCCAGAATCGGCAGAGGACTGGCGGTGGAAGAAATCACAATATCGGCCCGTGGCAGCACGGTGGGAATATCTTCCAGCAACACCGCCTCAGCGTGGAACTCCTGCGCCAGCGCCTGCGCCCGGGCCAGGGTCCGGTTGGCCAGGGTGATCTGCTTAACACCGGCCTGATGCAGGTGGCGGGCAACCAGTTCGATGGTTTCACCGGCGCCGATCAGCAGCGCGGTGGAGGCGCTCATATCGGCAAAAATATGTTGTGCCATACGCACCGCGGCAAAGGCCACCGATACCGGGTTTTCACCGATGGCGGTATCCGTGCGTACGCGCTTGGCAATGGAGAAGGTCTGACGGAACAGACGGCCGAGTTCAGAACCGACGGTGCCCGCCTCCTGAGCCACGGCAAACGCCGACTTCATTTGCCCGAGAATCTGTGGCTCGCCCAGCACCAGCGAATCCAGCCCGCTGGCCACCCGCATAGTGTGCTGCACGGCTTTATCATCATTCAGGCAATACAGGGCGCTGCTGAGATCGGACGGATCGATGCCATGATGCTCAGACAACCAGCCGGCAATCAGCTCTTCATTCAGCTGCTCTGCCGAACAGTAAATTTCGGTGCGGTTACAGGTTGAGAGAATCACCACCTCAGACACCGGGTCCAGCGACTGCACCTCGGTGAGAACGCCAGCCATTGTTGCCGGATCAAATGAAACCCGTTCACGCACGGCTACGGGTGCCGTTTTGTGGTTGATTCCTAGTGTCCAGATAGCCATGCTGCTGAAAACTGCTCCGCTGAAGACTGCTGATACCAAACCGGACCGGTCTGGCAAAAGGCGGGATTATAAACGTCTGATTCAACCTTTGCTGCTGAAATCTTTGACTTAAATCCCCATCTAACCCTAAATAACACTATTCGGATTCTTTTTGTTCTTATCTATGCCTTTGTTTTCTTTGCTTACGCCCGCCCCCATCCGCGCCAGAAAACGTCTTCTGCCGGCCGCTCTGATCGCCTTAACGGGGCTCAGCGGCTGTTCTGCCCTGCGCCCTGCGGCGGACGATCAGCCCACCGCAACGACAGCACAGGCAAGTCATACGGAAAATAGTGTCTCAGCTGAACAACCGGAAACGCAATCCCGGCCGGCGGTTGAGACGGAAGACTCCGCCACTGACGAAGCCCGGACCAGCCGCTACCGGCCGATGCCGGCCGCCACCCTGTATTCACTGCTGGTCGCTGAAATGGCCGGGCAGCGTCAGCGCTTTGATATCTCGCTGTACAATTACATGGATCAGGCCCGTAAAACCCGTGATCCGGATATTGCCGCCCGCGCCACCCGCATCGCGCAGTACGTCGGCAGCAGCAGTCTGTCGATGGAAGCGCTGGGCATCTGGCTCGACAGCGACCCGCACAACCCGGCGGCGCACCAGGCTGCAGCCCAGCTATATATGGAACAGGGCCGTTTCTCGGCGGCACTGGAACATCTGGCCACCCTGCAGGAACTGGCCGGTATCAGCCAGTTTGATTACCTGGCGGCCAATTCCGGTCATCTTCCGCAGGATAAACAGCGCCAGCTGGCACAGGAGCTGGCAGACCTGCAGCAGCGTTACCCGGAAGATGCCTCACTCTGGTATGCCCGCGCCATCATGGCCCAGCAGCTGAATCAGCTACCCGACGCCGTCAGCCTCATCGACCGGGCACTGGATATTAACCCGGATTACCTCAGCGCCGGACTGCAGAAAGCCCGCATACTGGCACTGATGGAAGACTATGATGCCGCCCTTGACTGGCTGGCCGAACTGCATGAAGCGCATCCGGAGCATAAAGGCGTACAGGTACTGAGTGCCCGCATCTGGCTGGACAAACAGGATATGAAGCGCGCCCTCAGCGAATTCACCCGCCTGCATGAGAACTACCCGGAAGACTCCGCCATTCTGCTTTCCCTGGCCCTGCTGGAGCATGAACTTGGTGAGACCCTGCTGGCCAGCGGCCACTTTGATCAGCTGCTGGCGCGCCAGTCGCACACTAATGAAGCGCATTTTTATCTGGGCCAGATTGCGGAAACCGACGGTCATATGCAGACCGCCATTGAGCATTACGCGCAGGTCGGTGCCGGCCGCGAATTCCTGCCGGCTCAGCTGCGTGCAGCCTGGCTGGTGAATGACCTGCAGGGCGTGGATGCCGCGCGCGAATATCTGGATAGCCGCCGTGCGGAAAACCCGGACATGTCGACAGAACTGGTCCGTATTGAAGCGGAAATTCTGTCCACCGCCGGTCTTAAAGACGATGCCCTGCAGCTACTTTCCACCGCCCTTAGCGTGTCACCGGATAACGTTGATCTGCTGTATACCCGCGCCATGCTGGCAGAACAGGTCGATAATCTGGCCATGCTGGAACAGGATCTGCGCACCATCATACGGCTGCAGCCGGATCACGCCGAAGCGCTGAACGCACTGGGCTATACCCTGGCCGACCGCACTGAGCGCTGGTCAGAAGCCCTGCCCCTGATCCGCCGGGCGATGGAACTCAGCCCGGACAACCCCGCCGTCATTGACAGCCTGGGCTGGATTTACTTCCGCATGGGAGATTTCGCCCAGGCCGGGCCTTTACTGGCAAAAGCTTTCAGCCTGATGCCGGATCACGAAATAGCCGCTCATTACGGCGAACTGCTGTGGCTGACCGGTGAACAGGACAAAGCGCTGGGAATCTGGGCCGCCGGACTGGAACAAACACCCGGAAGCCGCATCATATTGCGCACACTTGAACGGCTGAAAATTTCCACCGATCAGCTGCCCGCATCCGACCAGTAAGGAAAAACAATGAAGTCGTTACCGGCTTTGGCTGTACTCTTGATTCCCCTGATAATCACAGGCTGTGCCAGCCTGATGCCACAGGGCGGCGCCCACACCCTGCAAAGCCAGCTGGATGAAATCCACAGCTGGCAGGTCCGCGGTAAGCTGTCCGTGGTGTCACCACAGGATTCGGTCACCGGTTACCTGACCTGGACCCAGCAGCACAGCGAATACGATCTGTTCATTGCCGGCCCGTTTGGCAGTGGCGCTTCACGCCTGAGCGGCGACGACCAGCAGGCCTCCCTGACCCTGCCGGGCTGGGATAACCCTCAGACGGCCCCGTCAGCGGAACGGCTGATGCTGCAATACATGGGCTGGAATTTTCCGGTTTCGGATATCCGTTACTGGGTGAAAGGCCAGCTCAGCCCTGGCCTGAAAAATAACCAGAATGCGGTCGAATACGGTGATGACGGATTGCTGAAGACCCTGCACCAGCATGGCTGGCAGGTAAGCTATTCACGCTATACCAATGAAGGTGGCTATTGGCTGCCCGGATTGATTAAAATCCGCGGCCACGATTTCCGCTTCACCTTTGCAATCAAACAATGGACCGTGAATGGCTGATTCACCCGCATCCGGGGACTGGCTGACCCTGCCGGCCCCGGCCAAGCTCAACCTGATGCTGCACATCACCGGGCGGCGCCCCGATGGCTATCATAATCTGCAGACCCTGTTTCAGTTTCTCGATTACGGCGACGAACTCAGTTTCCGTGTACGCGACGATCATCAACTGACACTGTCACCGGAAGTAGAAGGCGTCGCTTTCGAAGATAATCTGATTATCCGCGCTGCCCGTATGCTGCAGAAAAAATCCGCACGCCCCTGCGGTGCGGATATCCGCTTAAATAAAATATTGCCGATGGGCGGTGGTCTGGGGGGTGGCAGTTCCGATGCCGCGACCACTCTGCTGGCTCTCAATCACCTGTGGCAACTGAACCTGGATGTGGATGAACTGGCTGCGGCCGGCCTCTCCCTCGGTGCCGATGTGCCGGTATTTGTAAGAGGTCAGGCAGCCTTTGCAGAGGGTGTTGGCGAGCAGCTGACCCCGGTGCCACAGCTGGCAGAACCCTGGTATCTGGTGGTGGTGCCGCAAGTGCATGTTAATACTGCAAAAATATTTTCACATGAAGGTTTGACAAGGGATACGGCCGCCATTAATATTCGCACCGCGTTAGAGCAAGGGGGCAGAAATGACTGCCAGGCAATTGTCTCAGCGCTTTACCCGGAAGTCGGTAAAGCATTGAATTTGCTAAATAAATTTTCCTTTGCTAAGATGACGGGCACTGGAGCTTGCATATTTTCAAGCTTCGGTTCTGAAGCAGAAGCCATCAGTGTTTCTGAGCAGTTACCGGCTGAATATGTAGCCTTTGTGGCTAAGGGAGTTAACCTCTCGCCAACGCATAAGGTATTATTCAGACCGTCTTAAGATGTTGGGGTGTCGCCAAGTGGTAAGGCAACGGGTTTTGATCCCGTCACTCGCAGGTTCGAGTCCTGCCACCCCAGCCAATTCTTCTATCCTTCATCATTGATAAAACTGCATCTAGAGGACAACTACCGTGTCTAAGCTGATGGTATTCACTGGCAATGCTAACCCTGAGCTGGCCAAACTCGTCGTTGAACGTCTTGATATTCCCATGGGTGACGCTGTCGTCGGTAAATTCAGTGATGGAGAAAGCACCATCGAGCTGAACGAAAACGTTCGTGGTAAAGACGTTTTTATTATTCAGCCTACCTGTGCTCCGACCAATGACAATCTGATGGAGCTGTTGCTGATGTCCGATTGTCTGCGCCGCGCTTCCGCTGCCCGCATCACTGCCGTTGTGCCTTATTTCGGCTATGCCCGTCAGGATCGTCGCCCACGTTCAGCCCGTGTGCCTATCAGTGCCCGCGCCGTGGCCGATATGATGTCCACCGCCGGTGTTGACCGCCTGCTGACCGTTGACCTGCACGCTGACCAGATTCAGGGCTTCTTCGATATCCCGGTAGATAACGTGTATGGCTCCCCTGTGCTGCTGGATGATCTGGAACGCCAGAATTACGAAGATCTGATTGTGGTATCACCGGATATCGGTGGTGTGGTGCGCGCCCGGGCGATCGCCAAACAGATGGACGTGGATCTCGCCATCATTGATAAACGCCGCCCCAAAGCGAACGTATCCGAAGTTATGAATATCATCGGTGATGTCAAAGACCGTACCTGCGTACTGGTTGATGACATGGTCGATACCGCCGGTACTCTGTGCCACGCAGCCAAAGCTCTGAAAGAGTTTGGTGCGAAAAAGGTTGTCGCCTACTGTACACATCCTGTACTATCCGGGCCCGCTGTTGAGCGTCTGGCCAATGCGGATCTGGATGAGCTGGTTGTCACCGACACCATCCCCCTGTCCGAAGCCGCCAAAACCATTGGCTGCATTCGTCAGCTGACCATTGCCGGCCTGCTGGCTGAAGCGGTTCGTCGTGTTAATAACGAAGAATCCATCAGCGCCATGTTCCGCTAACCATCCCATAGAACGGGACAGCGGAAAGCCGGACACAGGTCAGAACAGCAACGATTTTTATAGGGCCGCCTGAGTTGGTCGCAAACTCAGGCGGTTTTTACGTCAAAACCAAGAGGAAAAACCCATGTCAGAATTCACTCTGTCAGCAGAGCTTCGCGAAGAAGCGGGGAAAGGTGCGAGCCGCCGCCTGCGTCGCGAAAGATTAGTCCCTGCTATTGTATACGGCGGTAAAGCCGGCGGTAACGACCGCAAACCACAGCCGATCTCTGTACTGGCGAACGAGCTGTACAAACTGCTGGAAGACGAAGCTTTCTACAGCAGCATCATCACTCTGGATATTGCAGGTAAATCTGAACAGGTCATCCTGAAAGATCTGCAGCGTCACCCGGCCAAACCACTGGTATGGCACGCTGACTTCCTGCGTGTGAACAAGTCCACCAAGATCAAGGCAACCGTACCACTGCACTTCCTGAACGAAGAAACCTGCGTGGGCGTGAAACTGGGCGGTGGTAAGATTACTCACCAGATGACTGCTCTGGACATCAACTGCTCTGCCGGTGACCTGCCAGAATACGTTGAAGTGGATATGGCTGCTGTTGAAGTCGGTACAGTGATTCACCTGTCTGACCTGAAACTGCCAAAAGGTGTTGAATCTGTTGCCCTATCCCACGGACCTGAGCACGACACCGCCGTTGTGACTGTTGCCGCCATCAAAGGCAGCTCAGATGACGACGAAGGCGAAGGTGAAGCTGCAGAAGAATCCGCTGAATAAGCGCTGTCTTCTGAGTAAAAAGCGGGGCTGGTCCCCGCTTTTTTATTGGTTATTCAAACAGTGTAGCAACGCTTATGAGTGACAGAATCCGTTTGATCGCAGGCCTCGGGAACCCGGGTGCCGAATACGAACACACCCGCCACAATGCCGGTGCCTGGCTGGTTGAAGAACTGGCCCGCAGTGAAGGCATCCGCCTGAGCCCGGACAAAAAATTCCATGGCTTCAGCGGTAAAGGCATGATTGGTGGCCAGGAATGCTGGTTACTGATTCCCACAACCTTTATGAACCTCAGCGGACAGGCAGTACAGGCCCTGGCCAGTTTTTATAAACTGAAGCCGGAAGAAATTCTGGTAGTACATGACGAACTGGATCTGCCCGCGGGCCAGGCACGGTTTAAAACCGGCGGTGGCCACGGGGGTCAGAATGGCCTGCGCGATATCATTGCCAAATTAGGCAATAACAGGAATTTCCACCGTCTGCGCATCGGCATCGGCCATCCCGGTGACAAAAACAAAGTCACAGGTCACGTACTGGGACGTCCCGGCAAAAACGAAAAAAGTGCGATGGAAGCCGCCATTGATGAAGCATTACGGGTTGTGCCGGATGCCGTCGCTGGCGATATGGCCAAAGCCATGAACCGCCTGCACTCGTTTAAAGGCTGATTTCGGGTAAAATACCCGCCAAAATTTACCGCAAACAATTTACAGGACACATCCATGGGCTTTAAATGCGGCATCGTTGGTCTGCCCAACGTCGGCAAATCCACACTGTTTAATGCACTGACCAAAAACGGCATCGCGGCAGAAAACTTCCCTTTCTGCACCATTGAGCCCAATTCCGGCACAGTGCCGATGCCGGACAGCCGTCTGGATGCACTGGCAGAAATCGTCAATCCTGAGCGTGTGGTTCCCACCACCATGGAATTTGTCGATATCGCAGGTCTGGTTGCCGGTGCCTCCAAAGGTGAAGGACTGGGTAACCAGTTTCTCGCCAACATCCGTGAAACCGACGCCATTGCCCACGTGGTGCGCTGCTTTGAAGACGACAATGTGATTCACGTCGCCAACCGCGTACATCCCGCCGAAGACATCGACATTATCAACACTGAGCTGGTGCTGGCGGATCTGGAATCCTGTGAGAAGCAACTGCAGCGCGTGGTACGTGTGGCAAAAGGCGGCGATAAAGACGCCATTGCCCAGAAAGCGCTGCTGGAAAAGCTGATCCCCCACTTCGAAGAAGGCAAAACAGCCCGCATGCTGGATATGGACGACGATGAAAAACGCATCGCCCGTCAGTTCCACCTGCTGACCACCAAGCCGACCATGTATATCGCCAACGTCTCGGAAGAAGGCTTTGAGGACAACCCGCATCTGGACAAAGTGCGCGAGATTGCCGACTCCGAAGGTGCCTCCGTGGTGGCGGTCTGCAATAAAATCGAAGCCGAGATCTCGGAACTGGAAGACGAAGAGAAAATGGAGTTTCTGGAGATGATGGGCATGGAAGAGCCTGGTCTGGACCGGGTGATCCGCGCCGGTTACGAGTTACTGGGGCTGCAGACTTATTTCACCGCCGGTGTGAAAGAAGTCCGCGCCTGGACCACCAAAGTGGGCGCCACTGCTCCGCGCGCAGCCGCCGCTATCCATACGGACTTTGAGCGTGGTTTTATCCGCGCTGAAGTGGTCAGCTATGATGACTTTATCCACTACAAAGGCGAAAACGGCGCCAAAGAAGCCGGCAAATGGCGCCTCGAAGGCAAGGAATATATCGTCAAAGACGGCGATGTTATTCACTTCCGCTTTAACGTCTGATCGCCCCGCGGATGACAGCACCAGACGGCGCTGTCATCCCATCGTCCCTTCCTCAGCAACAATCCGTTCCACCTGATTATCAGACACAATATTGATCTGATCCATGATTAAGAGCAGAATGAACATTCAGTCCGATTCTTGAGTTCTATGGATAAGCGTCAACAAATTCTGGAAGCCACCGCTGAGCTGATTGCCGAACATGGTCTGCAGGCCAGTCCTATGTCGATGGTCGCCAAACACGCTGGTTGTGGGGCCGGTACGATATACCGCTACTTTGAAACCAAAGAAGAGCTGGTTCGTGAGCTGTTTGCCGATGTGGCACTGAAAGTGACCGAAGCCTGCCTGCAGGGGTACGACCGCCACGCCGGAATTAAACAACGGTTTTTCGTCTACTGGGGTAACTTCTACCACTGGATGAGAGACCACCCACAGACCCGTGCACTGATGGAGCAACTCGGCTCCTCGCCGGCAATCTGTGAGAATCACCGGCAGGCGTCCATGCAATGCCTGCAGGAACCGGTTACAGAGTTGCTGGAGGATGGTAAAAACCAGCAACTGATTAAAAATCTGCCAGATGAAGTACTGGCAACCATGACATTTGGTGCCCTGATGACCATGTGCCGGAAACAGCACCTGACGCCATCCACTTTTACCACCGAAGTCAACGCAGATGATCTGATTACCCTGTGCTGGGACGCAATCAAAGCCTGAGCACGGAAAAGAAATAAAACTCAGCCAGAAACACTGAATGAACATTCACTCATAAATGAGGCGGGAACCATGGCAACAGCAACACAACTCAAAGCACCAGCCAGCAGCCAACCAGAGCACGCCCGGATTCGCAGTGCAGCGTTACACGGTAATGGCCGTAAGTCTTCAACCGCGTTCTATGATGTACTGACGCATCTGACCCGCAAACGCAAAAGCAGTCACCGCCACGCCTGAGTGGCGGCACTGCCACTGCCGCCTGCAAAGGATCAGTGGAAGACAGCATCCTCCCCAAGGTCGGAATCTGCAAACGAGGCCGGTAATACACAGTGGCGGTTAATCACCAGCAGACTGTGATCCGGCACCTGCAGTTCATCCCCCGACATCAGAGAATCCATCAGCACACAGGTCGCATCGATGGAATCCAGACCGACAATCACTGCCAGTGCGAAGCCAAAACGGGTATTCAGCGCAACCAGATCACCTATTTCCAGTTCTTCACGCTCGGTAATGAAGTCATCCCCCGTCAGTTCGTCAGTGGGCCAGGGGGTTTTAAAGCGCGCCAGCGCCACCAGCTGAACAATGCCCTGTATCACGCTGTCACTTAAATCAACTTCAATATCCTCGCCGTCCTCAGCATCCATGAGGCGATCGAGCAGGTTCATAAACAGATCGGAATCTTCTTCAGACCAGCGAAGGTCCACCGGGTGGGTTGTACTGCGATTGGAGCGGAAACAGACCTCGGTGGGAAACTCCGCCGGGTCTTCTCCGGCCATACCGGCCGGCATCAACAGACTGACTGCTTCAAAGCCGCTTTTATCCTGATCGCTGATACGCCAGAACAAGGGTTGCATCTCTGCATTCATGAGATTTCTCCGTATTGACCAAACAGGGTGGTACATGCGTGACGACGACGGTCTGAGAATCCTCCTCTGTACTGCGCTTTTAACGATATATAGCAGGGCAATATGAACGACACAAGCGTCATTGATCAACAGACACAGCGCAGAGCGGACAAACTGAAATTTCCCCGCCCCGCCGCTACCGGTCACACACAACGCGCCATATCATTCATTCGTGTCTTTTTTTGATGTTAATATCCCGCCCTGTTCACATCCAATGACACACAGACACAGGGGAAGTCCATGACTCCGTCGCTGAAAAAAAGCCTGCTTGCAGGCCTGGGACTGCTGGCTTTGAGCGGCTGCGCCAGCAAGGTTGTAAATTACGATGCCATTGCCCAGGAAGCAAAGCGCGATGCCGCGATGGCGGATGAGTCAGCGTCCCGCACCATTCAGCATGCCCAGTCCAAACTGGAACTCGGGCGCAGTGAAAATCTCGCCTACTATGCCCCGCGCCATCTGGCCGAAGCAGAAAAGAGTCTGCTTAAAGCCCAGGATATGCTGACCAGCGGCGAGGCCGACGGCGTGGTTAAAACCCAGGCCATGACCTCACTGAAAACGCTGGAGGCCGGCCTGCAGGTTAAACAGGCGATACAGCGCCAGCTGAAACCGGCCTTTGACCACCGCAAAGTGCTGCAGAACATCAAAGCCGATGAGTACTTCCCCGGTGATTATGCCGGGCTGGAAGAATCCCTGGTTGAGATCATGAGCCTGATGGAAGATCAGCAGACGCTGGAAGCCGAAGCGGAGCAGAAAAAACTGCTCGCCCGCATGCATCAGGTGGAGGTCAATACCATCGAGTATATCCAGCTGAAGCCGGTCAAAGACCTTCTGCAGCGGGTTGAGAACAAAGGCGGGGCTGACGTTGCCCCGATCAGCTGGCAGACGGCGCAGAAATCGCTGCTGGAAGCCCAGGCACTGATCAGCAAGACCCCGCGGGCCAAAGGTGCTATCGCCCGGGTGACGGTGGCGGCGACCAAAGCGGCGCAACACGCTGAAGTTATCACCGACCTGACCAATCAGATTCTCAACAGCAGCAAAGACGACGGCGAAGCCATTGCGCTGAAGATGGAACGCTGGCTGTACAAAATCAGCACCGCCCTGAAGCACGATGACATCCGTCATCTGCCGCTTAATCAGCAGGCCAGTGAGTACGCCAAAGCCATTGAAGAGCTGATGCGCAGCCAATAATCCCGGCCGCTGCGGATCTCAGTGCCGGTTTTGCCGGCACTGGGCGTCATTCATCGTCGTTATTGCGCGGCGGCAGGAAGGAACGCGGAAAGTGACTGACGTTGGATTTCAGCTCCGGGTCCGGCAGATCAGACACTTTCGGAGTGCCCACGGATTCCACCTCATCAATGCGTATCACCGCGTGCATGGGGATAAAAGTACGCTTAACCCCGGTAAAAGTGGCCTTCAGTTTTTCTTCCCCGGGATCGACCACCAGACCGGACTTCTCGCCGAATATCAGCTCTTCCAGCTCAACAAAGCCGTACAGATCGCTCTGGTAGAGATAGCGGGCGTATATCTCGCAAACCTCTGCCTGTTGCTGATACACAATACGATAAATCGGTTCCTGCTTGTCTTTGTTGCTCATACGTCGGGGATCACAGTCAGATGCGGTAAAAGGAGGCGGATTATAGCATGATCCGGGCGTCTGAAACGGGCAGAATACTGGCGATAAAGTAAGCAGAAGCAGTATAATGCCGCCCCTTTTGAATCCGGCGGACAGTAAGCCCTTTATGACTGAACAGGTAAAAAAACTCTACATCAAAACCCACGGCTGTCAGATGAACGAGTACGACTCATCGCGCATGGCGGATATGCTGGGCGAGAGTCATAAAATGGAAATCACGGATAACCCGGAAGAAGCCGACGTTATCCTGCTGAACACCTGCTCCATCCGTGAAAAAGCGCAGGAGAAGGTATTCCATGAACTGGGCCGCTGGAAACCGCTGAAGTCAAAGAACCCGGATCTGAAGATCGGTGTCGGCGGCTGTGTCGCCTCCCAGGAAGGCGATGCCATCATCAAGCGGGCCCCTTTTGTGGACATGGTGTTCGGCCCGCAGACCCTGCACCGTCTGCCGGACATGGTGAACAAATCCGCCAACGCCATTCAGGTAGTGGATGTCACCTTCCCGGAAATCGAGAAGTTTGATCATCTGCCGGCGCCCAAAGTCGAAGGCTGCAGTGCCTTTGTTTCCATTATGGAAGGCTGCTCGAAATACTGTACCTTCTGCGTGGTGCCTTATACCCGTGGTGAAGAAGTCAGCCGTCCGCTGGCGGATGTCCTGAAAGAAGTGCAGACGCTGGCCGCCCAGGGCGTACGCGAAGTGAATCTGCTGGGCCAGAACGTCAACGCCTACCGTGGTGCGACCATGGATGATGATATCGCCGACCTGGCCGAGCTGATCACCGAAGTCGCTGATATCGACGGTATCGACCGTATCCGCTTCACCACCTCGCATCCGCTGGAGTTCAGTGACAGCCTGATCGACGTTTACGCACAGGTACCGGAACTGGTCAGCCACCTGCATCTGCCGGTGCAGAGCGGCTCCAACCGCATTCTGGCAGCGATGAAGCGTGGCCACGAAATCGATATGTATATCGATAAAATTGAGCGCATCCGTAAACTGCGCCCGGATATTTCCATATCTTCCGACTTCATCGTCGGCTTCCCGGGTGAAACTGACGAAGATTTCGAAGACACCATGAACCTGATCAACCGGATCGGTTTCGATGTGTCCTTCAGCTTTATCTACAGCCCGCGTCCGGGCACACCGGCGTCCGCGCTGGAAGACGACACGCCGGATGAGGTGAAAAAGCAGCGCCTGCAGATTCTGCAGGCGCGCATTGTGCAACAGGCACAACAGATCAGCCGTCGTATGGTCGGCCGTGAAGAAACCATCCTGGTGACCGGCGTCTCACGTAAGGACCCGGGTGAACTGCAGGGCCGTACCGAAAACAACCGCGTGGTGAATTTCAAAGCCGATGACCACAGTCTGATCGGTAAATTCGTCAAAGTACGCATCGAAGATGCTTATCCCAACAGTCTCAGAGGCCTGCTGCTGAACCCGGAGCTGGCTTATTAAAACGGGCTATCTGCCCAATGGAGTGTCTTTTTGACAGACCAACAATCGACAGAAAACACCGCTGCTGCTCACAGCAGCTCATTCACACTGGAGCCGGATGACGCGCAGCGCCTGGCTAACCTGTGTGGTCACTTCGACAGTCATATCGAACAGATTGCCGACCACTACGGCCTGACCATCTTCAACCGTGGCAGCAAGTTCACCGTGGAAGGCAACCTCAAACTGGGTCAGCGTGCGGCTAACCTGATTCAGCGCCTGTACCGGGAAACCGGCAACGGCACTCTGATCACTCCCGACCTGATTCATCTGTTTCTGCAGGAAGAAGGCTCAGAGGACGCCGCTGGCGGGCAAAAGCCCAACTATGACGCCCGTTCCATCAAAACCCCGGGCGGCACCTTTAAGCCCCGTGGCCCACACCAGCTGGAATACCTGCAGCGGGTGCGCGAATTTGATATCAACTTCGGGGTCGGCCCGGCCGGTACCGGTAAAACCTTTCTGGCAGTGGCTGCGGCAGTAGAAGCCCTGCAGCGCGATGAAATCAAACGCATTCTGCTGGTACGTCCGGCGGTAGAAGCCGGCGAAAAGCTGGGCTTCCTGCCCGGCGACCTGGCACAGAAAATCGACCCCTATCTGCGCCCGCTGTACGACGCTCTGTATGAAATGCTGGGCTTTGAGCAGGTAGGTAAATTAATCGAGCGCAATGTCATCGAAATTGCGCCGCTGGCTTATATGCGTGGCCGTACCCTGAGCCATTCCTTCGTCATTCTGGACGAATCGCAGAACACCACCAAAGAACAGATGAAAATGTTCCTGACCCGGGTTGGCTTTGGTTCCAAAGCGGTTATTACCGGTGACGTGACGCAGGTTGACCTGCCACGCGGTGTCTACTCCGGCCTGAAACACGGCCTCGAAGTCCTGGATGGTGTTCCCGGCATCGGCATTACCCGTTTCAATAACGCCGACGTCGTACGCCACCCGCTGGTGCAGCGTATCGTAGATGCCTATGACAAATTTGACGTTAAGGAACAACAGCAACAGGAAGCCCGCAAGGCCGCTATGATGGCCGCCCGCGAGCGTGATGCTGACGATGAGGACGCCACATCATGAAGCTGTTGCTGGATGTCCAGCAGGCGGAGGCGCTTGATGACTTCAGTGATTTTCTGCCGACAGAAGACCAGCTGCAGCAATGGGCAGACGTGGCGCTTACTGAGCGCACTGAGTTTGAAGAGCCGGAACTGACGATCCGCCTGGTGGCCGAGGAAGAAAGCCGGCAACTGAACAGTGAATACCGGGGCAAGGATAACCCCACCAATGTGCTGTCTTTTCCCTTTGATGCGCCACCTGAGGTGCCACTGGAACTGTTGGGCGATCTGATCATCTGTGCCCAGGTGGTGCGCCAGGAAGCCATCGAACAGGGAAAAAGCGCCGACGCCCATTGGGCACACATGGTTGTGCATGGCTGCTTGCATTTGCTTGGGTACGACCATATAAAGGACGACGAAGCCGAAGAAATGGAAAATCTGGAGCGGCAGATTCTGGCCACTCTGGGGTACCCGGATCCATACCTGGATGAGGAAAAATGAGCGAAGACCGATCGGGCCAGCAGAAAAGCTGGCTGGAAAGATTGACTGACCTGTTCTCCGACGACCCACAAAGCCGTCAGGACATCAAAATAATACTCAGGGAAGCCGCCGAACGCGCGGTGGTTGACAGTGACACACTGAACATCCTGGAAGGCGCCCTGCAGGTATCTGAAATGCAGGTACGGGATATTATGATCCCGCGCTCACAAATGACATCGATTCATATCGATGAGCCCCTGAAAGATTACCTCCCCAAAATCATTGATTCTGCTCACTCCCGCTTCCCTGTGCTTGGTGAAGGCCAGGATGAAGTGATTGGCATTATGCTGGCAAAAGATCTGCTGCCATTAATTCTTAATGAAGATCGTGAACAATTTGCCCTGAAAGAAATTCTGCGCCCCACCACCTTTGTGCCGGAAAGCAAACGCCTCAACGTGCTGCTGCGCGAATTCCGTGCGACCCGCAACCATATGGCGATAGTGGTGGATGAGTTTGGCGGCGTTGCTGGTCTGGTGACCATTGAAGACGTCCTCGAGCAGATTGTCGGTGAAATCGAAGACGAACACGATTACGACGAAGAAGACAGCATGATCAAGGAAGTCGAAGACGGCATCATTATGGTGAAAGCGCTGACGCCGATTGAAGACTTCAATGAACATTTTGACGCCGGATTCCCCAGCGATGAATTCGATACCATTGGCGGTATTGTGATTCACCATTTCGGCCGGGTACCTGAATGCAATGAGAGTATCCATATCGATAACTGGCAATTTAAAGTCGTTAACGGCACCAGTCGTCAGATTAATCTGCTGGAAGTCACCGCCACTGAAGAGTAATCCATCCCATGACACAGGGTGAGTACAGAACAAGCGCCGTCGGCCAGTCCTCACTCTGCTGTTTGCCTGACGGAATCTGACATGAAACTCTGGATGCCCATCCTGATGATTATCGCCGGTGCTGTGTTTCCCCTGGCACTGGCGCCCTTCTTTTTATGGCCGCTGGGCATCCTCAGCCTGCTGGTGTTCGTACATGGACAGTTCACCGCCACATCAGCGCGCAGTGCTTTCTGGCGTGCCTGGCTGTACAGCACGGCGCAATTTGCTGCCGGTGTGTCATGGATTTATGTCAGCATGCACGATCATGGTGGAACACCGGCCTGGCTGGCCGTTCCTATGGTGGGTATTTTCGCCGCCTTTCTGGCCACCTTTCCGGCGTTCTGGTTCAGCCTGCGCTTTATCTTTTTCCGTCAGTTTTACGCCTGGCTGACCATCCCCGTTTTCTGGTTTTTGCATGAATGGTTCCGCAGCTGGTTCCTGACCGGCTTTCCCTGGTTATTTGCCGGCGATGCCCATTTGTTTACCTGGCTGTCAGGCTGGGCGCCGGTGATTGGCAGTTACGGTATATCCGTCATTCTGCTGCTGACCGTCACAGGGCTGTGGATGCTGGTTAAAACCCGCCGACCGCATTGGTTACTGCCTCTGCTGCTGTGGCCGCTGGGACTGGCACTGCAATCCTTCGACTGGACAGAAAAAACCGGCGAACTGAAAGTCGCCGCTGTGCAGGGCAATATCCCCCAGGACGATAAATGGAAACGGGAGATGGTAAGCCCGACCATTAATGCTTATTACCAACAGACCAGTGATCACTGGGACGCGGATCTGATTCTCTGGCCGGAAACGGCCATGACCCTTCTGTACGATCAGTTTCAGCCGTATCAGGAAGAACTGTCAGCCGAAGCGCTGGGAACCCATACCACCATAGTGACCGGCATCCCTTACCGTTACCCGCGCGGTACTGAGCTGGCCGGAGAGTTCCATAACAGCGTCATTGCCTTCGGTTACGGAGAAGGTATCTACCATAAACAGCACCTGGTGCCCTTCGGTGAATACGTGCCGCTGGAAGATCAGATCCGCGGATTGATTCCATTTTTTGATCTGGAAATGTCGAGCTTTCTCGCCGGCCAGAAAGATCAGCCGTTATTAAAGGTGGGCAGGTTTTCGCAACAGGGAGAACAGCTATACCTGATTGCTCCCTACATCTGTTATGAAATTGCTTACCCACAACTGGTTACCCGCATGGCGGAAAACGCTGACCTGCTGATTACGGTAAGCAATGATGCCTGGTTTGGTGATTCATTGGGACCGAAGCAGCATATGGCACTGGCACAGATGCGTGCGCTGGAAACCGGCCGTTATCTGCTGCGCGCCACCAATACAGGCATTACGGCACTGGTGGATAACAAAGGCCATATCATTACCCGCCTGCCTTACGAACAGCGGGCGACACTGACCGGCACAGCAGAGATGCGCAGCGGCAGTACGCCTTACATGTTATGGAACCTGTGGCCACTGTATGGGCTGGTATTGCTGACCTTTATCCTCGCCGGTGTCAAAAAATATCGTTCACGGAATCTTCTTAATGGCTAAATTACTCTTTCGTCTTAATCAGGTTGAAGAAGATGAAGCCGATGAGGTGCGGGCACTGCTGACCGATGCCGGTATTGAATTTTATGAAACGGATGCCGGTCGCTGGCGGGTCTCGGTGGCAGCCATCTGGCTGCGCCATAATGATGATTTTGATCAGGCCCGCGCCCTGCTGGATGACTACCAGCAACAGCGCAGAGAACGCATCCAGCAAGAATATCGCCAGCGCGAAGAAGCCGGTGAATCGGAAACCTTTTTGCAGCGTGCACAGGAACGGCCGGCAGATCTGATTCTGGCACTGATGGCGGTAGCCATTATTATTGCATTAATGGTCTGGCCGTTTATTCATTTTGGTTCCGACTGAATTGGCCCAGGCTGACTTGGCTCAGGCTGAAACTTCATTTCGGCGCCAGCGCGGCACTTGTCAGGTTTTAAATTTACCGATTAATTCCAGCATCGCGGCGCTTTCACCCAGCTGTGTATCCGCCGCCTGATTCGCCTGAACAGATGCTTCCGAGCTTTCCAGTGCCAGGTCATTAATCTGCTGAATCGATTGATTGATCTGGTTGGCAACCGCACTCTGTTCTTCTACAGCACTGGCTATCTGTAAATTCATATCGGCAATGGCCGAGACCTGATTGGCAATTTCGCCAACCCCTTTACCTGCATCTTCACTGTTCTGAATGGTCAGCCCAATGCGTTCGTTACCCTGGGTAATAGCATCCGTGGCACGTTGCGAACCGCTCTGTAAGCGCGAAATCATTTCGTGTATTTCTTCAATGGAGGCCTGCGTGCGCTGCGCCAGGGAACGGACTTCATCCGCCACCACCGCAAACCCGCGCCCCTGCTCGCCGGCCCGGGCTGCTTCAATGGCAGCGTTAAGGGCCAGCAGATTCGTCTGTTCAGCTATCGCACGGATAACGTCGAGAATACCGCCGATATTCTGGCTGTCAGCGTTCAGTTCATTAATGACCTGACCGGTTGCTTCCAGCTCCCGGCCTAACTGTTGAATACCATCCACCATGCTGTTGATGTTGGCCACCACCTGTTGTGATTCATCATGAGCATGCTGTACTGCATTGGCAGCGGACGACGCATTACTGGCGACTTCCTGAATTGCCGTATCCATTTCGTTAAAGGCCGTCGCCACTTCTCCGGTTTCTTCCTGCTGGCGCTGCATTTTACGCTGGGCGGCATTCGCATGTTCTGCTGATTGCCGGGCGTTGTCAGCAATGCGGGCACCGGACTCTGAGACACCAGCAAAAATAGTCTGCAGGGTTTCCAGAAACTGATTGATATTTCTGGCCAGCTCTCCGATTTCGTCGTGACGCTGCATATTGACCCTGAATGTCAGATCGCCGCCGGAATCCGCCAGCCGCCGGATATGACCACCCAGTGTATTCAACGGATTAACCACGGAACGCCCGGTTAATACAGAAAATACTCCGGTGATCAGAGAAAGCACCGCAATGATGGCGACAATATTCAGCAGACTGGAGGCCAGTGAGCTGAAAACACTGCTAACACTGGCATTCTGATGTTCTTTCAGTGCCGTCAGGATCGACGCTAACTGATCTTCTATATCCTGTTGTGCCTGCTCAATAGACTGGTGATTATCAGCAAATCCCCGGGCCAGATCCTGAATGGCCAGGTTATTATTTTTTCCTGCCAGCCCCATCTGCTCATAAGGCGTTCCACTCAGGCGCTGTATATCTTTTTCGACATTGGTTAACAGCACTCCCAGATAATCATTAAGCTTTGCACTGACCGCAGGATCGCGTTCCATTTCCTGGAACAGCAGTAACAGCTGATAATTACTGGTGGTGTTGATCAGCGCACCGGCAATGACCATGCGTTCCAGCGTACTCACCGTTGCACGAAGATCGTCGTCGGCCAGCTTGCGGCTCATTTCATTAATAAAGGAATCAGACTGAGAGATGGAGCCGCGGGCCAGTTCGCGGATTTTGTCACCTGCTTTTTCATTGGCCGCGAATAACTCACTGATATTTCTCAGCCCGGCACTGACCCTGTCCATAGATGCATGAACAGTATCCAGCTGACGGCTTTCCAGTGTTTTTACCGACGTCTGTATACGTTCAATATCGTTCAGGGGATTTTCTTTTTTCCCCCGGCTTTCAACGTAACGGTGAATGTCGTCGGATAACTGATAAATATCAGCTAACAATTGGCTGTTATGTGAAATTTCCTTTTCCGATTCACCAATTAATCCTTCATTACGGATATAAATAAGCAAAATCACCAGCAATAAAACTACCTGCAGGACAACAGGCAGCAGCAGTTTTTGCCGCACTTTCATCGACGAGATAAGGCTGAACATAGAAGACCCTGAGTTATAACTGTTTTCTTATATAGATATCAGTATAGACGGTGGGTAGAGTTATCCAGTCCCAAAGTAGTAAATCTCAGCCAATATTGGCCTGATGGAATAATAAGACGATCGCCATGCATGAGGTTTCAGAGAAGGCGCCTGCGGCAGAGCCGTCACGACAGGGCACAAAAACCTGTCAGGATAATGCGGCTGTCACAGCCTCAAGAATTGGCTGATTAGCGGCGGGGAATTCAAATTCAGCCAGGCGGGTAAAGGGGACCCAACGCACTTCCTGGCCTTCAGCACCGTGCGCCAGCAGCGCATCATTCATATTTGCCTGTACCCAGCAGACGTCCAGCAGCACGCTTTTATCCGGGTAGTGAAAAGGAATTTCCATCAGCGCAGTGATCTGATCTTCGGTTACTTTTAACGCAACCTCTTCATCCAACTCGCGCACCAACGCAGCCGGGACAGACTCACCCGCTTCGACTTTACCACCGGGAAATTCCCATTTACCGCCCTGATGTTTATCGTCCGGGCGGCGGGCAATCAGAATGTCGCTGTCATTCACCACAATGACAGCGACCGCAACGTGCACAACCTTCATAAAGCAGATATCACTCAGGAACGGTAGTCAGCGTTGATACTGACGTATTCATGGGACAGGTCTGTCGTCCACAGCTGCTCACTCACCCGCCCACGCCCGAGCAGAATGCGGATGGTAAATTCACTCTGACGGAAAACAGCCGCGCCGGACTCTTCGGTATAGCTGTCACAACGCCCGCCATCTTCGACGATCTGTACGTCATCCAGATAGATCTGAACTTTGTCGAGATCGAAATTTTCCACACCACTGCGGCCAACGGCCGCCAGAATACGTCCCCAGTTGGCATCTGAGGCAAACATCGCGGTTTTTACCAGAGGAGAGTGCGCCACTGTATAGGCAACATCCAGCGCTTCTTTCTGCGCTGCCGCATCTTCAACCCGTACGGTAACGAATTTGGTTGCCCCTTCACCATCGCGCACAATGGCCTGGGCCAGCACCTGAAAGGCTTCTTTTAACAATGCAAAAACCTGCCGGGCTTCTGCACTGGCTGCATCATCGATCTGCACACCGGACTGACCGGTAGCCATCAGCATGCAGGAATCATTAGTGGAGGTATCACCGTCAATGGTGATGCGGTTGAAAGAACAGTCCGCCAGTTCCCTGCACCAGGTTTGCAGAATGTCCGGCGATACCCCGGCATCCGTGGCAATAAAACCCAGCATGGTCGCCATATTCGGCATGATCATGCCGGCACCTTTGGATATCCCGGTAACGGTCACAGTTTTGCCGCCGACACTGGCCTGCTGGCTGAAACCTTTGGGCAGGGTATCGGTGGTCATAATACCTTTGGCAGCGCGGGCCCAGTTGTCGGCGTTGAGATCATCCAGCGCCGCCGGAATGCCACGTTCAAAGGCCGGCATATTCAATGGTTCACCAATAACACCCGTCGAAAACGGTAATACTTCGGCCGCCGTGCACTGGCCTGCTGCGGCCATCAGCTCACAGCTTTTTACCGCATTGGCATAGCCGGATTTTCCCGTGCCGGCATTGGCATTACCGGTATTAATCAACAGATAACGGGGCGCTTTGATTCCCAGGTGATGTTTGCAGATCTGTACTGGCGCGGCACAAAAAGCATTGGTGGTAAACACACCCGCGACTTCAGTGCCCTCTGCCAGCTCAATCACCACCATATCGTCGCGGTCGGCGTAACGTACATGGGATTTAGCCACCCCAAGCCGGACACCGGACACCGCTTTAAAATCTTCGAAAACAGTAAAGTTAACGGCCATTGATTTCTATAACCTCAGGAAAGCTTGCCGTGGCAATGCTTATATTTTTTCCCGGAACCACAAGGGCAGGGCTCATTACGTCCGACTTTGCGTTCATCGCGTACAAAGGGCTCCGCCTGTTGATCATCTGCCTCCCGGACCTGACTTTCATCAGTTGGCGACGCCATCGCCGCTGCCTGCTCATGCTGATACTGAGCGCGCTGGGCCTGAGCTTCGGCCGCGGCACGGCGCTGCTCTTCCATCTCACGCACTTCGTCTTCCTGACGCACTTTCACATGGGACAGAACGCGGATTGTCTCGCGTTTGATATTGTCCAGTAAGGCTTCAAACAGGCCAAAGGACTCACGTTTATACTCCTGTTTCGGGTTCTTCTGGCCATAGCCACGCAGGTGAATCCCCTGACGCAGGTGATCCATCGTGGCCAGGTGTTCTTTCCACAGATTATCAAGCACCTGCAGCATAATCTGCTTCTCGAACATACGCAGCGCTTTGGCGCCTGCGGCTTCTTCCTTCTCTTTGTAAGCCTGCTCGATTTTCTCAAGAATGCGTTCACGCAGGGTCTCTTCGTACAGCTTATCTTCGTTATCCAGCCATTCCTGAACCGGCAGATCGATATCGAATTCGGCTTTCAGGTGTTTTTCCAGCCCATCGATGTCCCACTGCTCCGCCAGACTCTGTGGTGGCACATAGCTGTCGATAGCCTGATCAACCACGTCCTTACGGATAACACTGATGGTGTCGGAAATATCATCTTTGGCCATCAGCTCATTACGCTGACCATACACTGCACGGCGCTGATCGTTGGCAACATCATCGTATTCAAGCAGCTGTTTACGGATATCGAAGTTGCGCCCTTCTACTTTACGCTGGGCCTTTTCGACAGCATTGGTCACCATGCGGTGCTCAATGGATTCACCGTCTTTCATGCCCATCGCCTGCATCATGCCGCGCATACGCTCAGACATGAAAATACGCATCAGGTTGTCTTCCAGAGACAGGAAGAAACGGGTGGAACCCGGGTCACCCTGACGACCGGCACGACCACGCAGCTGGTTGTCAATACGGCGTGATTCATGACGTTCTGTACCGATAATATGCAGACCACCGGCTTCAAGTACCAGTTCGTGACGTTTCTGCCAGTCTGCTTTTACCGCCTCAATCTGTTCTTCCGACGGATTATCCATGGCCGCCACTTCGGCTTCCCAGTTACCGCCCAGCATAATATCGGTACCCCGGCCGGCCATATTGGTGGCAATCGTCACGGCTCCGGGACGACCGGCATCAGCAATAATCTGTGCTTCACGGTCGTTTTCTTTGGCGTTCAGAACATTATGCGCAATCTTTGATTTGGTCAGATGCTGAGACAGGTATTCCGACGCTTCAATTGACGCAGTACCCACCAGAACCGGTCGCTGCTGCGCAGTCACTTCACGGATTTCTTCAACCACGGCATCGTATTTTTCCCGCTGCGTGGCATAGATTACGTCGTTGTAGTCAATACGGCGGACCTGTTTATTAGGCGGGATAACCACCACGTCCAGCCCGTAAATCTGATGGAATTCAAATGCTTCGGTATCCGCCGTACCCGTCATACCGGCCAGTTTTTCATACAGACGGAAGTAGTTCTGGAAAGTGGTGGATGCCAGCGTCTGACTTTCGGCCTGAATCTGTACCCCTTCTTTGGCTTCCACCGCCTGGTGCAACCCTTCACTCCAGCGCCGTCCCGGCATGGTACGCCCGGTATGCTCATCAACGATCACGATCTGACCATTCTGAACGATGTAGTCGACGTTCTTCTGATACACCGCATGGGCCTTCAGCGCCGCATGCACGTGATGCAGCAGGCTCAGGTTGGTCGGTGCATAAAGGCTTTCACCTTCTTTGAGAATACCGGCGCGGGTCAGCAGATCTTCCACAAACTCGTGACCTTCTTCGGTCAGTTCAATGGAGCGCTGTTTTTCATCAACGATAAAGTGACCGGTTGTGCCGCCCTGCCCTTCATCAATGGACTCGCCCTGCTCCAGCTGGGGCACCAGCTGGTTAATGGCACGGTACATTTCAGAACTGTCTTCGGCCGGGCCGGAGATAATCAGCGGGGTCCGGGCCTCATCAATCAGAATGGAGTCCACCTCATCGACAATGGCAAAGTACAGCCCACGCTGCACCTTATCGTCGATTGAGAAGGCCATATTGTCACGCAGATAGTCGAAACCAAATTCGTTGTTGGTTCCGTATACGATATCTGCCTGATATTCCTCACGTTTTTCAACGTTATTCATTCCCGGGACGACGATCCCCACCTTCATACCCAGGAATTCATACAGCGGCCGCATCCAGTTGGCATCACGGCGGGCAAGGTAATCGTTGACGGTCACGACATGCACGCTCTGGCCGGTCAGCGCATTCAGATAGGTCGGCAATGTGCCCACCAGGGTTTTACCTTCACCGGTGCGCATCTCAGAAATCCGCCCTTCATGAAGGGTGATACCACCAATCAGCTGCACATCGAAATGCCGCATGCCCATCACCCTGACACTGGCCTCCCGGCATACCGCAAAGGCTTCCGGAAGAATGGCATCCAGTGTCTCACCGCCTTCGATTCGCTGGCGGAATTCATCACTTTTGCCTTTCAGCTCTTCATCACTGAGTGCTTTGATGGATTCTTCGAGGTCGTTGATACGGGCAACAATTTTGCCCATGCGTTTGAGTTCGCGGCTGTTTTTACTGCCAAAAATCTTACGAAAGAGGTTACCAATCATGGTTTTATCATTATCCGGGTACAAATAGGTGGCTCTGGGCCAAAGTGCTAAAGGCTACTTATAACCCAGAATGATGACAAGCGTGTTGAATAGAAAGATTATCGCGGCTTGCGATGAATGTACGCGGCGGGGTCGACCGTACGGCCGTTTTTGTAGACTTCGAAGTGCACATGCGGACCGGTAGAACGGCCACTGCTGCCCATAAGAGCGACGACGTCCCCTTTGCGGACCACATCACCGACGGCGACATTCAGCTCTTTGCAGTGTGCATAACGTGTTTTGTAGCCGTTACCATGGTTGATCTCGACCAGGCGGCCGTAGCCGTAGCGCGGGCCGGCCCAGGTGACAACACCCGAGGCCACGGCGACAATATCTGCGCCCATCTTACCGGCAAAGTCGACACCTGCGTGCCAGGCCAGACGGCCAGTGAAAGGGTCTGTACGCTTACCGTAACGGGATGACATCCAGCCTTTCTTGATCGGACGGCCGGCGACGAAGGTGTCAGCATTCAGCTTATTGGCCAGCATCAGGTCATCAAGGACTTCCAGCTGCTGCTCGCGGCTGTCGATGCGTTCGGCCAGTTCATTCAGAACCTCTTTGATCTCCGGTGCCTGATAAGCTTCTCCGAGCGTACCGGCAGGCCCGCCCACGGCAGGTTCTACACTGAAATCAAATTCTTCGGTGTTCAGCGCGGAGACATCGACCAGGCGTTCGCCCAGAGCATCCAGACGCAGCAGTTTTGCCTGCAGATCCGCAAGGCGGAGGGTGAGCGCTTCCAGCTCCTGGTCGGTCTGTTTGCGGATCTGCTGAAGCTCCTGCTTCTGCATACTCAGATCACGTTCCCAGGCTTTGGCAGCATTCGGGTCAAGGATACCCTCATCAGCCAGGCGTTCCGCCAGCCAGAAGCCTGACGCACCCATAGCAAAAGGCAGGACCAGCAGAAAACCAAACATCATGGTGCGCGCTGATGCGCCCAAGGTGTAGGTTCTGGATTCCCCGTGTCGTCTGCCAACAATGATGATATTCATAATCTATACACTTCCCGGTGGGCTTCCGCCTCTCCGTACTCAACCAGCAGTTATACCCTGACAGCCAGTAAAAACAAAGGCCATAAGTCAATTATGGCCTTTGTTGGAGGATACACAAACGCAATCGTGTATCAATAGGTTAACCGGCAGCGGCCGGACGTATATAGGAGATAGGAGCAGCTTCTTCCGGAAACTCTACAAATTCCCAGGCATCCTGTTGAGCTGCCAGCTCACGCAGGAGCTTGTTGTTCAGGCCATGGCCGGATTTGTAGCCGATGTACTCACCGATCAGACTGTGACCGAGGAGATACAGATCGCCGACAGCATCCAGAATTTTGTGCTTCACGAATTCGTCGTCATAACGCAGACCGTCTTCGTTCAGAACACGGTATTCATCGACGACGATGGCGTTTTTCACGCTGCCGCCCAGAGCCAGGTTCTTGGAACGCATATATTCCAGGTCTTTGGTGAAGCCGAAGGTACGGGCGCGGCTGACTTCTTTAACATAAGACGTGGAAGAAAAGTCCAGGCTGGCTTTCTGAACGCTCTGTTTAAGCACCGGGTGGTCAAAATCAATTTCAAAACTGACTTTGAAGCCTTCATAAGGAAGGAAAGAAGCGACTTTATCACCTTCTTTGACTTCCACTTTGCGTTTGATGCGGATAAAGCGTTTGGGCGCTTCCTGTTCAGCAATACCGGCAGACTGCAGCAGGAATACAAAAGGTCCTGAACTGCCATCCATAATAGGTACTTCCTGAGCACTCAGCTCAACAACCGCGTTATCAATGCCCAGACCCGCCATAGCGGATAACAGGTGCTCGACGGTATCCACGCGCGCATGGTCTTTAACCAGAGTGGTGGACAGCGTGGTTTCACCCACACTGCCGGCGTGCGCAGGGATATCCACAACCGGATCAAGATCCGTACGGCGGAATACAATACCGGTGTTCACTGGTGCAGGCTTCAGCGTGAGATAGACCTTCTCACCTGAATGGAGGCCAACCCCGGTAGCCCGGATAGTATTTTTAAGCGTACGTTGTGGAATCATTTAAGCAAACCTGACAATTCTGTGCATTTTTCATACAATTTTACCCGGCGGCATTATAGCAACATTTAAGCAATGCGCCATAGCGCACTGCTTAATCTGCCTGACGACGAAGGAAAGCAGGGATATCCAGGTAGTCCATATCCGGACGGTCTGCGACATCCACTTTCTTGGCGGCGTTGCCTGACTGACGCGTAACCGTTGGCCGATCCAGTTGACTGTAATCGGTTGTGCCATCGGCTTTACGGGCTGTGTTATCGACCACTTTGGTTGGCTTAGGTTCCTCAGCGTCCTCTGCACGTCCCAGACCGGTAGCAACCACAGTTACTCTCAGTTCATCGGACAGCTCCGGATCAATCACGGTACCAACCACAACCGTGGCGTTTTCAGAGGCAAACTCTTCAACCACACTGCCCACTTCACTGAATTCACCCAGTGACAGATCAAAGCCGGCGGTTACGTTCACAAGGATACCCCGGGCACCACGGAAATCGACATCTTCCAGCAGAGGACTGCCAATCGCCCGTTCGGCCGCTTCACGGGCACGGTTATCGCCACTGGCGGCACCGGTTCCCATCATGGCCTGCCCCATTTCCGACATAACGGTACGCACATCGGCGAAATCCACGTTAATCATGCCCGGACGGGTAATCAGATCAGCAATACCCTGTACTGCGCCCTGCAGTACATTGTTTGCTTCTTTAAAAGCGTCCAATAATGACGTGTTCTTACCCAGTACCGACAGTAATTTTTCGTTCGGAATTGTAATCAGTGAGTCAACGTGCTCACCCAGCTGTTTCAGACCGGTGTCTGCCGCTGCCATACGTTTTTTACCTTCAAACGGAAATGGCTTGGTCACAACCGCCACCGTCAGAATGCCGAGCTCTTTGGCAACTTCTGCCACGACCGGTGCCGCACCTGTTCCGGTACCACCACCCATGCCAGCGGTAATAAATACCATATCGGCACCTTTCAGCGATTCTGCAATGCGCTCACGATCTTCCAGTGCAGCCTGACGGCCGACTTCCGGATTAGCACCTGCACCTAATCCTTTGGTCAGACCAGTACCCAGCTGCAGAATAGAACGTGACGTTACATTTCTGAGTGCCTGTGAATCGGTATTGGCACAGATAAAATCAACACCTTCGATGTTGTTATCAACCATGTGCTGAACGGCATTGCCGCCACCACCACCGACACCTACAACTTTAATGATTGCTGATTGCTGCAGATCATCTGCCAACTCAAACATATCCCCTTCTCTCTGCTGAGACATAGCGTATCTCCTTAGCCGCGCGCTAGTAATATTTAATATTAAAAATTGCCTTTAATCCAATCTTTTATTCGCGAATAAATCCCTTCATCGCGCTCTTCGACCGGACCATTTTTTGAATTATTCAAATGCTGTTTTGCTGCATACAACAACAGTCCAACAGAAGTTGAATAAATCGGGTTATTTATTACATCTGTCAGGCCCGAAACCCCATGAGGTTTTGCCAGCCGGACCGGCATGTGAAAAATTTCTTCTGCCAGTTCCACGACACCTTCCATTTTTGCAGTACCACCGGTCAATACGATCCCGGCAGCCACGATATCTTCAAAACCACTACGACGTAATTCTGACTGAATAAGCGTAAAAAGTTCGTCGTATCTCGGTTCTACCACTTCTGCCAATGCCTGACGGGATAAATCCCGCGGAGCACGGTCACCAACACTCGGGACTTTAATCGTCTCATCGGCTTTCGCCATCTGCGTCAGTGCACAGGCGTATTTAATTTTGATCTTTTCGGCATGTTGTGTCGGTGTACGCAAAGCCATGGCGATATCATTGGTCACCTGATCGCCGGCAATGGGAATCACCGCGGTATGACGGATTGCCCCTTCGGTAAAAATAGCAATATCCGTAGTGCCACCACCAATATCCACCAGGCAAACACCGAGCTCCCGCTCATCATCCGTCAGCACAGAATAACTGGATGCCAGCTGCTCCAGGATAATGGCATCAGTCTGTAATCCGCAGCGCTGAACACAGCGCTCGATGTTCTGTGCGGCGTTCACCGCGCCGGTGACGAGATGCACTTTGGCTTCCAGACGCACACCGGACATCCCGACCGGTTCTTTAATGCCTTCCTGATTATCGACCACATATTCCTGCGGCAGGACATGCAGAATGCGCTGATCCTGAGGAATCGCGACGGCCTGTGCTGCATCAATAACGCGGTCAATATCCATCTGGGTAACTTCGCGGTCCCGCACGGCAACAATGCCGTGGGAATTCATAGAATGAATATGACTGCCGGCAATACCTGCATACACAGAGTGAATGGTGCAGCCGGCCATCAGTTCAGCCTCTTCCACTGCGCGTTTGATTGATTGCACTGTGGATTCAATATTCACCACGACACCCTTTTTAAGACCACGGCTCGGGTGTGAACCCAGGCCTACAATCTCAATATTGCCGTCACCGTCGACTTCACCCACGATGGCTACAATTTTGGATGTACCGATATCCAGGCCTACCAACATATTTTTTTGTGGCACCTGACTCATTACCCCATCTCCTGCGTTGAACGCCAGCGCACTGCTGCGCCTTTTCCGTAACGTAAATCCAGACTTTCTACTTTGCTCTGTGGCAGTTTTGTCAGCAGACTGCCCAGCCGCTGAATCCGCTCTTCAAAATATTGACGCCCCAGATTCACCTGCCATCCGTTGGATAGGCTGAGACTCACGGATCCGACTTTATTCACTGTCAGCATGTTAATTTTCAGTTCCTTCTGTTTAAGGCTTTGCTGTACCCGGCGGAAATAACGCACGGCCGTAGCAACCTGACTTTCATCACCATTAATTCTGGCCAGGCCTGATGTGTCATAGCCATCGGGCACGTCACTGATTTCTCCACCGATACTCAGTAACCTGTGATCATTCATTAAGGCCATGGGCAGATCTTCAGCAATTTTTATCTGCAGAGTTCCTGGCCATTGCTTTCTTACCATTACCTGTTTAACCAGCGGCAGTGCATCCAGCTGACTGTATACTTTCTGTGGGTCCAGTGAGAAAAAACTCTCGTTTTTTACCCAGCTGAGCCGTTGCGCAATGTCTTCCGCCTGCCATACAGATAAACGGCCATTGACCTGAATCTCTTCAATAGGCCAGCTCTGATAAGCCCAGCGCCCACCGGCCACCACCGCAGACACCATGACCAGAATACCCAGCAGGTGCCAGGGAATCGGCGGCAGTGAAATATTCCACTCACGCTTTTCCTTTATCTGTAATGGTGTCGCCCCACGGGGCGTCTCTGCTTTTTTAGCCACGCTGACGCCTTTTTGCTTCAATTAACAGTTTTTCCACCAGCTGTGGAAAAGCCAGACCGGTAGCGTTAGCCGCCATCGGAACCAGGCTGTGATCCGTCATACCCGGGGCAGTATTGGCTTCCAGCAGCCAGAACTTACCCGCGGCATCCTGCATCACATCAATGCGTCCCCAGCCCTGACATCCCAATACATCAAACGCCATTAATGCCAGTGCCTGTAATTCCGCTTCTTTTTCGGCACTGAGACCACAGGGCAACAGGTACTGCGTATCACTGGCTTTGTATTTGGCATCGTAATCGTAAAATTCATGGGTGGTCTTCAGCTGAATAGCAGGCAGCGTTTCACCGTCCACAATCGCAACCGTAAATTCACCACCGGATATCCAGCGCTCCGCCAACACCAGCCCATCAAAACCGGATGCAAATTCAAAGCTTTCCTGCAGTTCAGCGGCAGTATGTACTTTGCGCATACCGATACTGGAACCCTCGCGTGCAGGTTTGACGATGGCGTCATTGCCTAACTCGCTGATCAGGCGATCCCATTGGCTGTCCTGCTGCAGCAGAAATGCTGTCGGTGTCGGTAACCCCGCCGCCTGCCATATCAGTTTTGTCCGCCATTTATCCATAGCCAGTGCGGATGCCATGACACCACTGCCGGTATAGGGTTTATCCAGCCATTCAAGCACTCCCTGAATGGTACCGTCTTCTCCACCCCGGCCGTGTAAGGCAATAAATGCCACATCAAAGTTTTCTGCTGTCAGCTGTGCAACGGCATCCTGCTGAATATCGATTTTCTTTACATCCGCATTCAACTCACACAGTGCGTCATAAACTGCTGTCCCACTGCGCAGAGAAACTTCCCGCTCTGCCGAGGTGCCGCCCATCAATACCAATACTTTGCCCAGCTCTGCTGCCGTCATATTTCCACCTCGCTGAGCCACTGTGGCAATTCCCGCGCCAGATGAAGAGCGAGATTCCCGATATCACCAGCTCCCTGGGTTAATAAAATATCACCGGGCTGCAGAATGCCCTGTAATGGCTGCTGTAATGATTCATCCCGCTCCACAAATACCGGGTCCAGCGTACTGCGCTGACGGATACTGCCACACAGTGAACGGCCATCGGCGCCGGCAATGGGTTTTTCCCCGGCGGGATAAACTTCCATTAATAACAGAGCGTCGGCCCGTGACAGCACTTTCACAAAGTCTTCGTAAAGATCATGGGTACGGGTATACCGGTGAGGCTGAAACAGCATCACCAGACGTCGCTCCGGAAAACCGCTGCGAATGGCATCAATCGTGACTTCCAGTTCACGGGGATGATGGCCATAGTCATCAACCATCATGACGTCACCATCCCCCAGCGCGAACTCACCACACACGGTAAAGCGCCGGCCGACACCGGCAAATTTTTCCAGCGCACTGGTAATGGCACTGTCTTTAACGCCTTCATCATCAGCCACCGCAATGGTGGCCAGTGCGTTAAGTACATTATGTTTACCTGGCATACGCAGACGGATATTCAGATCATCGCGCCCACCGGGCCGGTGCACCGTGAAGCTTGTGTATATGCCGTTCTGCGACAGATTATCCGCACGATAATCGGCATCGTCCGAAAAGCCATAAGTAACAACCTGACGACTGATCCGCGGCAGCAGTTCACGCACCGTAGCATCATCAATACACATCACGGCCAGGCCATAAAATGGCAGGTTATGGAGAAAATCAACGAAGGTATTTTTTAACACCTCAAAATCACCGCCATAAGTACTCATATGGTCGGCATCGATATTGGTGACGATTGACACCATAGGCTGCAGATGAAGAAAGGATGCATCGCTTTCATCGGCTTCAGCTACCAGGTAACGACTTGCACCCAGACGGGCGTTGGTACCGGCACTGTTTAATTTACCACCGATCACAAACGTCGGATCAAATCCGCCCTCAGCCAATACCGATGTCACCATGCTGGTTGTGGTGGTTTTGCCATGAGTGCCCGCTACGGCAATACCGTGACGGAAGCGCATCAGTTCAGCCAGCATTTCAGCACGCCGTACGACCGGAATACGGCGTTCCAGTGCGTACTGAATTTCCGGGTTATTCTGATCAATGGCTGTTGAAACCACGATAACATCCGCGGCTTTTACGTTGTCTTCCTGATGACCGATATAAACATCAACACCCAGTGTGCGCAGGCGTTCTGTGACTGTCGATTCTCTCAGGTCAGAACCTGAAATCCGGTAGCCCTGATTCAGCAGTACTTCGGCAATACCACACATGCCGGCACCACCTATCCCTACAAAGTGTATGCAGCGGATACGGCGCATTTCCGGAATCAGATAGCGCATATTTTCTCTGCTTTGTTCAGTCACGGACAAACCTCTTAACCTGTTCGGCAACTTTCTCTGCCGCATCTGTCATTGCCAGCTCACGGGCTTTGACAGCGATATCTGTCAGCTCTTCACGTTCTTCTGCGAAGCTGACCCATTGCTCGGCTAACCACTCAGGGGTCAGCTCTTTCTGCGGACACAACAGCGCCGCTTTATTGTCAGATAAGTAGCGGGCATTCGCTGTCTGATGGTCATCGACCGCCGAAGGCAGCGGGATAAAAATCGCCGCACATCCTGCTGCAGCGACTTCCGATACAGTCAGTGCCCCCGCCCGGCAGACGAGCATGTCTGCCCAGGCATAAGCTGCTGCCATATCATCAATAAATGGCAGTATTTCTGCTTCAATCCCGGCGTCTCTGTAATCAGCCGATACTTTTTCGTAATTATTTTTGCCTGCCTGCTGGCGCAGCCGCGGACGTTCATGGCCAGGTAACATATCCATGGCATCGAACACGGCATTGTTAACCGCCACGGCTCCCTGGCTACCGCCAATAATTAAAACGTTAAGCACTTTATTGTCTCTGCGTTCGCCATAGCGGGACACAGGGTCCGGCAACTCAACCACATCACGGCGTACCGGATTTCCCGTTGTTATAGCGCCGTCGATTGCTCCCGGGAAAGCCTGCATCACACAATCAGCCAGGCGGCTCAGCAGCTTGTTGGTCATACCGGCTCTGGCATTCTGCTCGTGCACCAACAGCGGTATTCCCAGCATTTTTGCCGCAACACCACCCGGGCCAGTGACATAACCGCCGAAGCCAAGCACAACATCCGGGTTAATCTGCTTAATAATCTTCTTCGCCTGCCATACCGCACGCGCTACTTTAAAGGGTGCCAGCAATAAACCGGCAAAGCCTTTACCACGCAGTCCTTTGATGGCGATGGTATGCAGCGGAATCTGGTTGGCCGGTACCAGGTCTTTTTCTATACCTGCGGCGGTGCCAAGCCATTCAACCTGCCAGCCATCTTTCTGCAGCTCAGCCGCAACAGCCAGCGCCGGAAACACATGCCCGCCGGTACCGCCGGCCATCATCAGTGCTTTTTTAACCGTCATTCCCTGTCGCCTCCTGTTCAGAGGTTTCATGGGCGATTCTCATAACCACACCGACCATGACACAACACACCAATAAACTTGAACCACCATAACTGAAGAAAGGTAATGTCAGCCCTTTGGTCGGCAATAACCCAATGTTAACGCCCAGATTAATCACCGCCTGCAAGCCCAGCAGCGCCGCAATACCAATCGCAACGTAGGCGGCATATAAATGACCTGCTTTCTGCGCCCGCCAGGCGATTCTCCAGATCAGTGAGATAACAAACATCAACAATCCTAAGGCCAGCACACCACCGGCAAGCCCGGTTTCTTCAGCCCAGATGGCGAATACAAAATCGGTATGAGCTTCCGGCAAATAAAACAGTTTCTGCACACTTTCACCCAGGCCGACACCAAACCAGTCACCACGGCCAAATGCAATCAGTGACTGTGTCAACTGATAACCTGTGCCATACACGTGTTCCGGCGCCCAGGGGTCCAGGTAAGCCATCAGACGCTCCACCCGGTAACTTTCGGATGTCAGAACAAAACCACTTAATATCAGAGTGGCGATCAGCAACAAAAAGAACTGTCCGGCTTTAACACCGCCCAGAAATAACTGAATAAGGACAGCCCCCATCAACACCACGACGGCGCCGAAATCCGGTTCCAGCAACAACAGAAATACGATAAATGCCAGAATCGCCAGTGGCTTGATAAAGCCAGACCAGCTTTGCTGCACTTCATGCTGGCGCCGCACCAGATAACCGGCAATATAAAAAACCGCTGCAAATTTCGCGATTTCAGAAGCCTGTATTTTAATCACCCCGAGATTCAGCCAGCGCTGACTGCCATTCACTTCATGTCCGATTCCCGGAACAAATACGAGCACCAGACCTATAATGGCCACCACCAGCATCAGTACATCAATTTTTGCCCAGGATGCCAGCGACACCTGACTGGCGGCATAAGTGGTGATAATTCCGAGCAGCACATATACCGCGTGCCGGATAGAGAAATAAGCGGCATTACCGGTATAAAACTCAGCAATTTCTGTGGAAGCTGAGGTCACCATAATCCAGCCAAGGCACATTAAACCGAGCCACGGCAAAAAAACGGATTCATGCATTTGCCAACCCAGGTGATGGCGCAGCATCGTATTCATAATACTGCCTCCACTAACCTGCAGAAGTGCTGACCACGCTCTGCGTAATTTTTAAACTGATCAAAACTGGCACATGCCGGTGACAATAAAACCGCGTCACCTGGCTTCGCTGAATCACAGGCAGCCCGGAACGCTTCATCCATATTGGCATAAAGGGATACTTCACACTGCCCGGCTACAGCATCGGCAATCTGTTGTTTATCCTCGCCATAAGCAAATAAGGCTCCGGCATACTGTCCGCAGGAAGAAGCCAGCGGTGAAAAATCCTGCCCTTTACCGACACCGCCGGCCAACAGCAGAATATTACCTTCCGTCGCAGCACCAAGACCGTCAATGGCGGCCAGCGTCGACGCGACATTGGTGCCCTTGGAATCATTGTAAAACGCCACACCATCGCGCTCGCCCAGCCATTGGCAGCGATGCTCCAGGCCGGTAAATGATTTCAGGCAAGGAATAACGTCGGCAGAATTAACACCAGCCAGTTCAACCAGCGCCAATGCTGCCATCACGTTAGCAAGGTTATGCAGACCTTTAACTTTTAATTCTGATGATTTCACCAGCACAGCATCGCCACGACAGATACAGTATTCGCCATCGATGACAGACAATCCGAATTCCGCCGCATCAGTAGGAGCAGACAAGCCAAAACTCAGATCGGCTTTGCCGCCAGGAGCCATCGTCGCCGCGTCATCACGATTAACCACCGTGTGCTGTGCTGCCTGGAAAATACGCTGCTTAGCAGTGAGGTAATCATTCATACCCTGATAACGATCCATATGATCTTCACTCAGGTTCAGAATAACCGCGGCCTGTGCGCCCAGCGCGCGGGTTGTCTCAAGCTGGAAGCTGGATAATTCCAGCACATAAATATCGGCCTGCGGCAGATCCAGCGCGGGAACGCCAATATTACCGCCGACCGCCACCGACTTGCCTGCCGCCTGTAATAGTTCGCCCACCAGAGTCGTGACAGTGCTTTTACCGTTAGAACCTGTGATGGCTATTAAGGGTTTGTCACACTGTTGACGGAACAGATCAATGTCTCCGGTCACTGATGCTCCCTGCGACACCGCCTGCTGAATCGACGGCAATGTCAGCGGCACACCAGGGCTGACAATTAACTGATCGTAAGAGGCAAGAAGCTCACCGCTGACCTGGTCACCGAGAAAGATCCGGGCATCCGGAAATTCGCTGGCTATCTGTTCAATATTTACCAGTGCCGGGCGGGTATCGCACAGGTCAAACGCATAACCGCGCCGCTGACACCAGCGCGCAGCCGACAGCCCGGTCATTCCCAGACCGACTACCATGCGTGTATTTATTGACCCTGCTTCGTTCATCATTTTGCCTTAACGGATTTTTAATGTAGCCAGACCAATCAGAACCAGAATAATGGTAATGATCCAGAAACGGACAATCACTCTGGGTTCCGGCCAGCCTTTAAGTTCATAGTGATGGTGCAGCGGCGCCATGCGGAAAATACGTTTGCCGGTCATTTTGAATGAAGCAACCTGCAGAATAACCGACAGCGTTTCGGCAACGAAAATACCGCCCATAATAAAAAGTACGATTTCCTGACGCACAACCACAGCAACCACACCCAGTGCGGCACCCAGTGCCAGTGAACCTACATCCCCCATAAAAACCTGGGCCGGATAGGTGTTAAACCACAGAAAGCCAATACCGGCGCCGACGATCGCAGCACAGAAAACCACCAATTCACCGGCACCGGCGATGTAAGGAATATGCAGATAATTGGCAAAATTAATATTGCCGGCCAGATAAGCACATACCCCCAGTGCCGCACCCACCATGACGGTAGGCATAATTGCCAGACCGTCGAGTCCATCGGTCAGATTGACGGCATTACTGGAACCGACAATCACAAAATACGTCAGCAACACAAAGAAAACGCCCAGCTGTGGCATTACGTCTTTAACAAAAGGGACCACCAGCTGTGTCTCCTGGGGGCTTTGTGCGGTATAAAAAAGATACGCCCCGACGATCACCGCAAAGACGGATTGCCAGAAATATTTCCAGCGACCCGGCAACCCCCGGGAATTTTTCTCAACCACCTTACGGTAATCATCCACCCAGCCAATAGCGCCAAACGCCAGCGTGACCAGCAGTACCACCCAGACAAAGCGGTTTTCAAGATCACCCCATAACAGAGTACTGATAGCAATAGAAACCAGAATCAACACGCCACCCATTGTAGGAGTACCGGCTTTGCTTAAATGCGATTTTGGCCCTACTTCACGGATGGCCTGGCCAATCTGGTATTCACGCAGTTTACGGATCACAACAGGACCCATAATCAGGCCAACGACCAGCGCCGTTATTACAGACAGGATCGCCCGCAGCGTCAGATAGTTAACCACCCCAAAGCCTGAATAAAATTGTGCCAACCAGTCTCCCAGCCAAAGCAGCATAATCAGTTTTCCTCTGTAATCTCTTGCAGACCGTGAACAACTTCTTCCATTCCGGCACTGCGTGATCCTTTAACCAGAATGACATCCTGCTTTCCGGTGTGTTGTTTTAAATACTCAGTCAGCGACGCTTTATCATTAAACCAGCGCGCACCTTCTCCGAAAGCATCCAGGGTATTGCGGCTTAATTCGCCGGTAACCAGAAGATGTTTTATTCCCTGCTGTTTGGCATAGCGTCCACAACGGGCGTGAATGCCGGCGGCATCCTCTCCCAGTTCAGCCATATCTCCGAGCACCAGCCAGCTGTTGTCGGCCTGCTTCAATACATCAACCGCCGCTTCAACCGACGCCGGATTTGCGTTGTAGGCATCATTCAGAATCTGCTGGCCGTTACTGCCATCAATCCACTGCAGACGTCCTTCCACTGCCTGTGCGCTGTTTAAGCCAGCAACAATATTTTCTGCCGGCATATTAAGAGCGAAAGCGGCCGCAGCAACGGCCAGCGCATTGCGGATATTGTGCGTGCCCGGCAGCGGCAGGCTGACGGCAAACTGCTGTCCGTTATACAGCAGATCAAACTGGCTTCCCTGCAGTGCCGGGCGGATATTTTCTGCCCGGATATCAGCGTCCGCGCTGAGACCGAAACTCAGTTGATTAATTCCATCCGCCCGCGCTTTCCAGTGAGAATAAAATTCGTCATCTGCATTCAGTACGGCGGTACCGCCGGGCTGAATATAATCAAGTAACTCACCTTTGGTCTGCACCACACCTGCCAGACTGCCAAAGCCCTCGATATGGGCTTCTGCGGCATTAGTAATAATGCCTACCCGGGGTTTGACCCATTGAGCGGTGTAAGCAATTTCCCCGGCGCCGCTGGCACCCAACTCGATCACTGCGGCTTCATGCTGCGCAGTGAGAGACAATAATGTCAGCGGTACACCAATATGATTATTCAGGTTGCCTTTCGTCATCCAGGTATTAAAAGTCTGACCTAATACGCTGGCCATTAACTGTTTAACGCTGGTTTTGCCGGCACTGCCGGTTACCGCTACCACAGGGCCGGTAAACTGCTGGCGATTAAAACCGGCCAGCACGCCCAGCGCCTGCAAACAGTCCGGGACATTAATCAGCGCAATGGGAGCGTTTTCCTGCACCTGATCTGCCAAAGCAGCAACGGCACCTTTAGCGGCAGCATCAACAATAAAATCGTGACCATTAAAATGTTCACCACTTAATGGCACATACAGATCACCGGGTTTTATCGTGCGCGTATCCGTACTGATCCCCGTCACGCTGTTATCTTCTTCGGCCTTTGCCGCGGCCGGCGTGTCAACGGTTGTCTGTAACTGTCCCTGCAGAAGTTCCGCCAGCTGACTCAGTGACCATGTTCCGATCATAGCGACGCCTCCTGCCTGTCGGCAGCCAGCTGATAACCTAACGTGGTTAACACAGCGGCATCACTGTATGAATGTTTAACACCCATAACATCCTGGTAATTTTCGTGGCCTTTACCCGCGATCAGAACAATACCTTCTGCGGCTGTCTGTTCGAGGGCGGTACGGATGGCGGTTTCGCGGTCATGTTGCTGATGAATATTCTCAGCGCCAGCCAGCGCATCGGCAAAGATCTGCTGTGGATCTTCTGTCCGCGGATTATCGTCGGTCAGCCATACCTGATCAGCATGCTGCAGTGCGGCTTTGGCCATTAACGGGCGCTTACTGCGGTCGCGATCACCACCGCAACCAAATACACAGGTAATGTCCCGCTGCCAGGGTGCCAATGCCTGTAAAACATTACTCAGTGCATCCGGTGTGTGGGCAAAATCCACCACCGCCAGCGGCGCATTATCTTTGCGGTAAAGTTCCATCCGGCCGGCCACCGGGCGCAGGTTTTCTGCCGCCGCAGTGAGTTTTTCAAAACCGGCTCCGCGTACTGCCAATGCAGTGATTGCAGTCACTGCATTAGCAAGATTAAATTCGCCGATTAATGGCAGAGTAAATTCTGCACTGCCCCAGGGAGAATCAATGCTTGCTTTGATGCCGCCGGCATTCATTGCCAGCGCCTGATATCGCACATCGGCATCCGCGCTTTTACCAACTGTCATTATTTCAGCCGTAATATCTTCATCGGCAGCCAACTGGCGTCCGTAATCATCGTCGATATTGATAATGGCCTGCTTTGCACCGTACGCCGTAAACAGCGCCCGTTTTGCGGCAAAATAGTCGTCCATGGTGCCGTGGTAATCGAGATGATCCTGACTGATGTTGGTCAGCACCACCACATCAAACGTCAGCCCGGCGACACGCTGCTGAGCCAGCCCGTGAGAAGATACTTCCAGCGCTGCCAGAGATACATTCTGCTGCTGCAGCGAATTCAGATGTTTTAAAATGACCGACAGATCCGGCGTTGTATTACGCGTTGGCTGCAGGTCCGGCCAGCGGCCGTTCCCTAATGTTCCCAGTACGCCGCACGCTTCACCACTGACACTGGCCAGCTGAGCAATGTACTGACTGACAGAGCTTTTACCATTGGTACCGGTCACGCCGATCAGCTGCATACCCGCACACGGATAACGGCGGTGCATCCATTGTGCCGTTTGGCCGGCGACTTCGGGCTGGATAAAAACAGGAACACTGTCGCCATCTGCGGTCCATTCACAACGGAAACCCTGCTCACCTTCCGCCAACACAGCCACCGCACCACGGGCAACAGCGTCTTTTATATGCTGCTCACCGTGAGCGTTGTGTCCGCGCCGGGCAATAAACAGGTCACCGGGCTGAATATCACGGCTATCAACCACCACATCATTAAATGCGCGGTCCCATTCCGGCGGCATAAAGAAATCACCGGCGATCAACTGACTGATATTCATTGATCACCTCCTGCCATTTGCAGGACGGGCATTTTGCCGTCGTCCGGAGCAACCTGACGCAGACGCAGCGATTGCTCCATAATGCGGGAGAAAACAGGCGCCGCGACTTCACCACCGTAATATTCTTTGCCCTGTGGCGAATCAATCACGACCACCAGAACCAGATCCGGATCAGAAATCGGCGCGACGCCAGCAAAAACTGCTGTGTATTCGTCGTCTTCATAACCCTGCTGGCCGACTTTATGCGCCGTACCGGTTTTTCCGCCCACCCGGTAACCATCAACCCGGGCGCGCCGGCCGGTACCGATATCAGAGGTGACCGTTTCCAGCATATTCAGCACCTGACGGGCAACTTTGGCTGACATTACCCGCTCGCAATCCGCAGAAGCTTCCTGATTCAGCAACAGACGCATAGGCTTGATACAGCCACCCTGAGTAAATGCGGTATAGGCATGGGCCAGCTGCAGTGGCGAAACCGATAAACCGTAGCCGTAAGAAACCGTGGCCAGACGCAGCGCATCCATCTGTTCGGGATAAGGCAGACTGCCGACCGCTTCCCCCGGAAAGCCCAGCGCGGTGGCCTGACCGATACCAGCTCTGGTCAGAAATTCCCAGATGGTTTCAGCGCCCATCTGCGCCGATAAAAAGGTCACACCGACGTTACTGGATTTAGTGATAATCCCGGTCACATCGAGTACGCCGTAATTGCGGTGATCACGGATGGTTTTGTTTTTAACCCGGACATAACCTGGTGCGGTATCCACTTCGGTATCCGGAAAATAACGACCGGATTCCAGCGCCGCCGCCACCGTAAAGGGTTTCATCGTAGAACCCGGTTCGATTAAATCGGCAATGGCACGGTTGCGCATGTATTCTGCTTTCAGACCGGCGCGGTTATTTGGGTTATAGGAAGGCTGACCCACCAGCGCCAGCACTTCTCCGCTATGCGCATCCAGTAAAACCGCCGCTCCGGATTTGGCGTGGTGCTGACTGACGGCGGCTTTTAATTCCCGGTACGCCAGATACTGCAAGCGCAGATCCAGCGTCAGCGCCATATCGTGTCCGGGCTTGGCTACCGAATTAACTTTAAGCTGCTTCACCACATTGCCGTACAGGTCTTTTACGACCTGACGGGAGCCTTCATGCCCCTGCAAAAACTGATCATAAGCCAGCTCCAGCCCTTCCTGTCCGCAGCCATCAATATTTACGATCCCGACGGTGTGGGCCGTCACTTCAGCGGCCGGATAAAAACGACGGAAATCGTCTTCTCCGTAAACACCGGCAATACGCCGCCCAAGCAACACATTGGCCACTTCAGGTTCGACCTGTCGTTTCAGATATACAAAAGAGCGACCCTGGCTGGCCGCTCGTTCGATTTTCTTCGCTAACCGTACTGACGATAACCCCAGATCTCTGGCCACCAGCGGTATCTGCTGCAGATTGACCTGCTGGGGATTAACCCACAGATTCATCACCGGGGTACTGACGGCCAGCGGCTTATCGTAGCGGTCAGTAATCATGCCACGCATGGCTGGCTGAACTTCTTCGCGCACGGTGCGTTTTTCACCCTGCTCAAATAAGAAAGGCTGCTCAATGGTATGCAATACCACCAGACGCACCAGTACCGCCGCAATCAGACAGGCAAACACCGCCATCACCAGCGTAAAACGCCAGCGGGCAATGCCTTTCACTTCTTCTGTCTGATTCGGCTGCGCGTTCATTGTGAAAGCACCTGTACCTTATCCGGTTCTGTCATGTTCAGTTTTTTCCGTGCCTGCTGATCAATCCGTCCGTGTGCCGTCAGCGTGCCTCTTTCCAGCAACAAACGGCTGTATTCCTGTTGCAGCTGAGCGCGGTGCGCATCCTCAGCGGCCCACGCCTGCATAAGACTGCGCTGCCAGTGCACGGTGCCGACCTGAATCAGAGCCGACAGCACGACCATCAGCCACAGCAGGATGGACACACTGCGCAGACTCATGCGTCGAGACGCTCAGCGATCCGCAACACCGCGCTGCGGGCACGGGCGTTGCGGTCTGTTTCTTCTTTATCCGGCATAATGGCTTTGCCGACTTTTTTCATCGTGCGGCCCAGCATGTCATCGGTCACCGGCACGCCAGGCGGCAGGTCGCGGCCTTTTTCCTGTGCGCGGATAAACCGCTTCACCATGCGGTCTTCCAGCGAATGAAAGCTGATCACCGCCAGCCGTCCCGCCGGTTTCAGCAGATCAACGCTGTCAGCCAGCACTTTTTCCAGATCACCCAATTCGTTATTCACCGCAATGCGGATCGCCTGAAACGCCCGCGTCGCCGGATGTTTATGCCGCTCCCATGCAGGGTTCGCTGCCTTAATAAGCTCCGCCAGCTGCTTTGTGCGGGTGATTTCTTCTTCACTGCGTTTGTTGACGATGGCGCGTGCCATGCGTTTGGCAAAACGCTCTTCCCCATATTCTTTCAGCACCCGGATAATTTCGGCTTCGGGTGTGGTCATGCACCACTCGGCGGCACTGATACCTTCATCCGGATTCATGCGCATATCGAGCGGACCATCTTTCATAAAGCTGAAACCGCGCTCAGCATCATCCAGCTGCGGCGACGACACGCCAAGATCCAGCAGGATGCCATTGACCTGCCCGATACCCATGTCAGCCAGCAGCTCTTTCATGTCCGCAAAACTACCCTGCAGGATGCGGAAACGCTGATCTTCCTGCTCCAGCTGCTGACCACTGGCAATGGCCAGTGGGTCTTTATCAATCCCGATCAGGCGGCCCTGTTCACCCAGCTGGCTCAATAACAGGCGACTGTGCCCGCCGCGGCCAAAGGTGCCATCCACATAAATGCCCTGCGGATCATTAATACAACCGGCCACGGTTTCCCGGAGCAGGACCGTGGTGTGGAGGAAATCATCGATATTCATAAAGAGAGACTCTGCAGCTCGTCCGGCAATTCATCCGGGTCGCCTGCCATATCCAGATAGTCATCACGGCGCCCCTCCCAGGTTTCCTTACTCCACAATTCCAGTTTTTTCCCTTGCCCCATGAGTACAGATTCTTTGTCCAGCCCGGCGTATTCGCGCAGCGGCTGCGGTAACAGAATGCGGCCACTGCCATCCAGCTCGAGATCGGTTGCATGACCAATCAACAGGCGCTGGATGCGCCGGGCCGCTTTATTGAAGCTGGGTAGCGCTTCAATCTTGGCTTCAATCACTTCCCACTCATTAGCGGGGTAGATCAGAAGGCAGCGTTCTTCGGTGTCAATTGTGACAACCAGACGGGCACCACAAAGCTCCGCCAGCGGCTCCCGGTATTTGGTCGGGATCGCCAGACGGCCTTTGGCATCAAGATTGATGTTGTGCAGCCCCCGGAACATGCTTCCTTCCTGTCATCAGGTGGGATGCGGGTGGGTGTTTACTAACTTCACCAAAACCCACAATTACCCACTATTTTCCACTAAACAACACTATAGGAAGCGTCAAGCCCGTTTGCAAGCACCGGAGGCGTGTGGATATCTCGATTTTTGCTTTATTTCACAATGACTTAGCCGGGTGGGTAAAAACAGTGGGGAAAAGTGGCGAACAAATATCACTCAGTAAGCGTGAGCTGCGGCAGAAAGTTAAAGTAATTTATTAAGTTAGTATTCACTCACATCCGCTATATAAAATTTTGCTATATGAAGTGACCACTAACCAACTTATTATCCAAAGTGACGCGAAAGCCGTAACCGCGGGCGATTCTGACCGGAATGTGGCCCCGGATAATGCATGTTGCTTGGCGAACTCTCAAGGCTGTGACAGACTCCCGCCATCGTTTTTCATGACTGACCAACCCCCGTATGAATATTGAACGTCTGCAGGCCAGATCCCAGGCCATCCGCGACAACCGCGCCTTCGAACTTTTTGTTGTCAGCATTATCATCATTTCAGCTCTGCTGATCGGTGCCAAAACCTATCAGGTCTCAGACACCTGGATGCTGGTCCTGAACATTCTCGATACCGGCATCACTGTCATCTTTCTGGTTGAAATACTGATCCGCTTTATGGCCACCGCCGATAAGCGACGCTTCTTCCACAATGGCTGGAATGTCTTCGACACCCTGGTGGTCGTGATCTCACTGATTCCTGTGGAACACAGTGAAACCGCCATGATCGGCCGTCTGGTGAGAATATTCCGCGTACTGCGGATGGTCTCCATCATCCCCGAACTCAGAATGCTGCTGAATTCCCTGCTGCGTGCCCTGCCTCAGCTCGGTTATGTCATTCTTCTGATGTTTATCATCTACTACATCTATGCCGCCATTGGCACCACGCTGTTCAGCCACATCAATCCGGTGTTATGGGGCGACATATCCATCTCCATGCTGACCCTGTTCCGGGTTATGACCTTTGAAGACTGGACGGATGTGATGTACGAAACCATGGACGTCTATCCGTTGTCCTGGATGTACTACCTGTCGTTTATATTCCTGACGACCTTCGCTTTCCTCAACATGGTCATTGGCATCGTCGTCAATGTATTGGAAGACGAGCACGCCCGGGAAAAAGCCGAGCAGGATGCTGCCGACGGTGTCGCCACCATTGATGATCTGGCAAACGAGATACGTGAACTGAAAGCCATGCTGAAAAAGCAGAGCACTGACTGAGGCCCCTGAATTTATGAAACGCCTGTTCCTGCAACCCCTGATCAAAGGCTCGATGGTGGTCATCCCCCTGCTGGTGACCGTCTGGTTAATCTGGTCGGCCCTGCTTTGGTTTAACAACCTGGGCAGCCGGGCACTGATGTATATGAGTATCCCTGAGCTGTTCCCGGGCATGGGGCTGGTTCTGATGCTGGTGACCCTGCTGGTCGTTGGCCTGCTGTTCCAGTTCAACCCGGTCAGCTGGCTGTATCAGTATGTAGAAGATGCCCTGCTGCGTTTTCCGCTGGTCAAAACTCTGTACGGCGCCATCAAAGATTTTGCCGCCATGTTTGATCAGGAAAAACGCCAGCACAGCCAACAGACCGTACTGGTCGACATTCCCGGCCAGGGCAGACTGGTGGGATTTATTACTTCCACCAGAACACCACAGGCCGTCATTGATGCCAGCGATGGTGAAGAGCTGGTCGCCGTTTATCTGCCCATGAGTTACATGGTCGGCGGCTACACCCTGTTTCTGCCGCGCGCGCAGGTGACGGAAGTGGACTGGTCATTTGAAGATGCCATGCGCTTTACCCTCACCGCCGGCGTCTCCCAGAGTCAGGCGCGTCCGCGCTCTTCTTCTGACAAACCCACATTATGAGTCAGCGCCAGAAAGCCACCCAGCGCCAATAACAGAAAGGCACAGCCAGCAATGATCGCCACCGGATAATACAGATTACCGGCAAGATCCAGCTGGCTGTATTTAATAATCATAATCAGCGCTTCCAGCACCAGTGCAATGCACACCGTACTGACAAAGCGGGCGATGGTGCGGCGGATATTCTGAATAATATTATCCCCTTCTTCCGCTCCCCGGTATTCTTTGCCAACCCCCATGCCCAGTTCATACATGGCCAGTGCGATCACCAGAGAATTAATGGAATGAATCGCCACGGTAATCAGAGAGTCCTGCGGATGCATTAAACCGCTGATAAAGGTCCCCGCCGACATAACCACCAATACCAGTGCCAGCAAATGAAAAAGGCCGGAAAAAACCGTCGCCAGAAGCGTACGGTAATGCTTACCGATTTCCTGACCTGGCTGGCGGAGTGTTGCCATCAAAGCATTCATAAAAAGTGTCCTTATCGGTACTCTGTCATCGTATTCTGCCAATAAAGAGTGGCAGACCGGCGCAAGGTTCCTGGCAGGAACACTGAGCGGCCAGGGCAGGCTCCGGTGGCCTGTTTTGAATTCAGTACTATCATTCTGTTTGATATAGTGTGTAATACTCAGAATCAGACGTTTCCAATCAGGCTCTCGACAACATGGAAGACAGCACCCAGTCCGGACCGCTTGCTGAGCAGATTCAGCGCTTTATCCCATTCGACGAGCTTTCTCCTGAAGCGCTCGCAGAAATCAGCACGCATTTCCGTACTTATGAGATTGCCGCGCGTAAAATACTGTTTAAACGCGGCAAAGAAGACGATGAATGCCACTTTCTGCTGGCTGGCGAGATAGACCTGACGGATGATCAGTTCCGGGTCACCAGCATTGCCGGCGACGACGACGAGAACTTCCTCGCGCTGGACAGCAGCCATCCGATTCACCGTTCCACGGCGATTTCCAAAACCCCCTGCCAGCTGTTTGCCATTAAACGTCAGCTGCTGGAACTGATTACCACCTGGTCGGAACTGCGCCAGTCGTATGAAATGGACGAAAGCGAATCCGACTGGCTGGAAGCACTGCTCACCTCAGAACTGTTTAACCGCATCCCGCCCGGCAATATTCAGAAGTTACTGAGCCGCTTTAATGAACGCCTGGTCTCTCTGGGCGATGAAATCATCCGTCAGGACGAAGAAGGCAACGAGTGCTTCGTTATTAAAACAGGCAAAGCACTGGTCACCCGCAAAGACAACAACAAAACAGAAACCCTCGCCGCGCTGGGGAAAGGCGCCCTGTTTGGCGAAGATGCCCTGATCAGCAATATGCCGCGCAATGCGACCGTGACCATGAGCAGCGACGGTGTGCTGATGAGTCTGACGAAAGAGGATTTCGACACCCTGTTAAAAGCGCCGATACTGGAGTTTGTCAGTCAATCCGACCTGGACGACATTATTAATGAAGGCGATACCGGTACTGTGTTGCTGGATGTCCGTCAGGCGCGTGAAGCCAGCCTGAACCCGATTCCCCGGGCCAAATGCATACCCCTCGGTATTCTGCGCAGTCGTCTGCATCAGCTGTCTCGCTCTTTCCAGTACGTGATCTGCGGCGCCGGACGGGCAGAGGCCGCCGCTTATATCCTCACCGAAGCCGGCTATCAGGCAAAAGTGTTGATCCAGGAAACCGAGACCTGATCCGCCCGGATTCACCATGAAGGGCTCCCCTCAGACACCCGTGCATAACCGGGAACACGCGCCAGCGGAACATCACAAACAGGCACATCACAAACAGGAACAGCGCGACCAGCAGCCACACCAACAACCCCCGCAGCGGAGAAAGCATCACAGGCTGCTGCTGGCCCTGTTATTGTCAGCAGGCCTGCATCTGTTACTGCTGTGGCCACAGGCCCGTTCTCCCGGGCCGCAACCGCCGGTCATTAATGCCAGACTGCAGCTGCCGGAGCCTGTTATTCCCCAACTGACGGCCCGGCCCGCCAGCCAACCGCTACCCCAACCAGCGGAACAACTGCCCTCCACCAAACCTGCGGCAACACAGGATTCAACAAGGGGCGTGTCAGCTGCAGCCAACCAGCACAAATCCGCCGGTGCACAGCCGGGGTCCGGAACCGCGGCTGAAGAGACAACAACACCCGCCTCCGACAACCGGGCGGAATCCGCTGACCGCCAGCCTTCGCCCGGCAAAACAGAAGCAATGGAACAGGCTCTCGCCGCCGACCCACAGGAGCGCCATTACCAGCAGCAGATTCTGGCCCACCTGCGTGAGCAGCTGATCGCCCCGGCACAGTTCCGTGGTGAGCTGCAGTTGCAGCTGACCCTGCGCTACCGCCGGATTGCCACCGACGTGCAGGTTGTTATCAGCAGTGGCAATGCGCAGCTTGACGCCTGGGCGGTGAAAGCCGCCATCGCAGCCAATCCATATCCTGCCGTTCCTGACTCCCTGCCTTCGCCTTACCGCTTCCGCCCGATTCTGCGCATCAGCGAATAAAAAAAACGAAAGTACCAATTAATCAGAGAAAATCGCCCCAAAAGTCTGAATTTAAGGCATTTCCCGCCATAACCGTTGAAGTAATGCCAGTCATTGGGTGAATTAACGCCACAACAGGAGCCAGTTTTGCCAGATAGCACATTGTCTCAAAGGCGTATTGACGTAGAGTCAAAGGCCTCACCACATAACAACGAAAATAATCATGGATGCCTTACACTGTACCGCAGAATCACTGCATATCCTTTTACGCCTGATGGCCAGCAAAGGTCTGAAAACCCAGCAACTCCCGAAACTGGATCTGCCGGCGGATGCCCTGTTTAATCGCCGCGCGCGGGTGCCGCTGCTGACGCTACTGGACCTGACCCACTGGGCCGAACGTCAGCTGGGCGATGAATCCCTGTCGCTCGACTTTGGCATGACACTGGCCATCGCCGAGCAGGAGCAACCCTTTCCGCTGCAGGCCTGGTGCGAGGGACAGCAGGATATTCCGGCGCCGCTGCAACCCTTCCAGCTGACGCTGCGCGCCTGTGATGAGCACAATATGATGCTCGAACTGAACTGGCGCGCCCTGCCGGACGAACTCCGATCAAGCGCCACCAATATCGCGCTGGCCTGGCTGCATCAGCGCTGGCTGCCGGTGATTGCCGCACGCCACGAACAGCTGTCGGTATTCCTGACCGCTGCGCCCTACACCGACGATCTGCCCGCCTGGCTGCCGGTCAGCCTGCAGTATCCCACGGCCCGCACCGCACTGCGTTTTCCGCGCCAGTGGCTGAGCGAGGAATACACGATGCGCCGCATGCCCCGGATCGGACGGGAAGTTTCCTCCGGTCAGAGTCAGCTGATTACCCACAAAGCCGCTAATCTGCTGCGCAATGAGCTGAGCAATACTCCGCCACTGGAGCAGCTTGCCGGGCGCCTGGGTCTGAGCGAGCGCACCTGCAAACGCCGCCTGCAGGATTGCGGCACCCATTATCAGAAACTCATCGGCGAGCTGCGCCTGATACAGGCCAGCTACTGGCTGCAGACGCGCCGCTTTAATGTCACGGCGGTAGCCGCAGAACTGGGATACTCCAGTGTGGCTAACTTCTCCAAAGCGTTTAAAAAATGGTGTGGCTATTCGCCCAGCCAGGTGCGTCACGGAGTACCGGCGATCCGTCAGCAGGAGAACAGTCAGCGTTTGTTCGCCGCTCAGGCCTGAACAGATGACGGCTGCCCTGCCGGGTGAACTCAGGTATGATTCAGCCATCTGATTCTCACCCGGCAGATACAGGCGTGGTCCATGAGCCAAACGGCAGAATCCTGCTCACAACATAACAACTCTTACCACCACGGCAACCTGCGTCAGGCTTTGCTGGATGCCGCGGTGGAAGCGATCCGCGAAAGCGGGCCGGAGAACCTCAGCCTGCGCGCCATTGCCCGCCGGGTGGGTGTGTCACAGACAGCCCCCTACCGCCACTTCGCCGATAAAAACGACCTGCTGGCCGAGCTCGCCCGCCAGGGGTTTGACGACATTACCGCGTTTCTCAGCCAGCAGACCGAATCCCGCGCCGGACCGGCAGAGCGACTGCAACAGGCCGCCACAGCCTATCTCAGATACGCCATCCACAACCCGGAAAAATACCGCCTTATTTTTGGCAACCACGTTGCCCGGCGCACCGACTACAAAGACCTGGTGGCCAGCGGCCGCCGCTGTTCTGCCCTGTTTCAGGATCTGATCAGCAGTGGCGTGCGTTCCGGCGATTTTATTAACAGCGATCCGGTTATTCTTTTTAACCACTGCCTGTCATCCATTCATGGATTCGCCTTTCTGTGCATCGACGGCACCCTGGACCGGCTGGAGCAGGCACGGGATGAGTCCACCAGTGATCACTCATCCCATGGGATGTCGCAACAGGACATGATTGCCGCCCATGTAGAGATGATGGTGCGCAGCATCAGCCGCCCCGGTGCGCCTGACTGAAGCGGCCACAATGGAATAACAAAATCCCCGGCGGCCATCCAATAATGGTACCATGGTACATATTATTATAATGACAAGGATGCCGATCCGCGTTTTAGACGCTATACTGCCGCCCCTTTTGGGGATGAACCGGGTACACTGATCCGGCTCAGACAGTTTCAACAGTAACAGGAAGAAACATGGCCAAGCGAACCCCTTTGTATGAGAAACATCTGCAAGCCAACGGCAAAATGGTCGATTTTGGCGGCTGGGATATGCCGGTGAACTATGGCTCACAGATACAGGAACACCAGGCAGTGCGTCAGCACGCCGGTATGTTTGATGTCTCCCATATGACCATTGTGGATGTTCGCGGCGTCGACGCTACCGCCTATCTGCAGAAACTGCTGGCCAACGATGTGGCCAAACTGAAAGAAACCGGCAAAGCCCTTTACACCGGCATGCTGAACACCAATGGTGGTGTTATTGATGATCTCATCGTGTATCGCATGGATGGCTGGTACCGCACCGTGGTGAACTGCGCCACCCGCGAAAAAGACCTGGAATGGATGTCAGCCCAGAGCAAAGGCTTTGATGTCAGCCTGACCGAACGCCCGGAACTGGCGATGGTTGCCGTTCAGGGACCCAGGGCCATTGAACTGGTTAAACAGGTAAAACCGGAAGCGGCCGGCCTGATCAGTGGCCTGAACGTCTTTCAGGGGTTGCCGAAATCAGACTGGTTTTACGCCCGCACCGGCTACACAGGTGAAGACGGACTGGAAATCATGGTTCCCGAGACCGAGGTCGCGGATTTCTGGCAGGCACTGCTGGATGCCGGCGTTGCACCGGCCGGTCTGGGAGCACGGGACACCCTGCGCCTGGAAGCCGGGATGAATCTCTACGGCAACGACATGGACGAAAATATTTCTCCCCTGCAGGCCGGCATGGGCTGGACCATTGCCTGGGAACCGGCGGAGCGCAACTTCAACGGCCGCGCCGCACTGGAAGAGGAAAAGGCCAGCCGCAGCGCCAATATAGACGCCGCCATGAAGCAGGCAGGCCTGGTACTGGAAGGCCGCGGCGTTATGCGCTCGCACCAGAAAGTCATTGTTGACGGTCTGCCGGAAGGTGCCAACGAAGGGGAAGTGACATCCGGTACCTTTTCACCGACACTGGAAAAATCCATCGCCATCGCCCGCGTACCTGTGTCGGCTACGGACACCTGCATGGTCGAAATGCGTGGTAAATTAGTCCCGGCGCGCATCATTAAGCTGCCGTTTGTGCGCAATGGCGAAAAGCAGTTCTGAGTTATACCTTTCTGAATGGAGAATAATTATGAGCAATATCCCGGCTGATCTGAAATACGTTGCCTCTCACGAATGGATCCGCATTGACGAAGATGGCCTGGTCACCATTGGTATTACAGATTTTGCCCAGTCCCAACTGGGTGACGTTGTGTTCGTCGAGCTGCCGGAAGCTGATACTGAAGTTGAAGCCGAGCAGGACATTGCCGTGGTTGAGTCAGTTAAAGCAGCTTCAGACATTTATGCACCTCTGGCAGGTACCATCGTGGCGGTCAACGAAGACCTGGTGGACGCTCCGGAAAAAGTCAACGAAGACCCATACGGCGATGCCTGGTTCTTTAAAATGAAACTGGCAGACGGCTCTCAGCTCGACACTCTGCTGGATGCTGACGCATACGCAAAACTCTGCGAATAACTGAATAACAGCGACAGCACTGCTTAAACCTGTATCCGCCCGGTGTTCTGCCGGGCGGTACTGATTCCGATTGGTTTACCCACAGGTCCCCCACCCATGACCACACAGTCCCTTAAATCACTGGAACAAGGTGATAACTTTATTGGCCGTCATATCGCCTCCAATGGTGCCGGCCCGGATAACAATGAAGAAGCTGCCCTGCTGGCAGCCATTAATGCCGACTCACTGGAAGCCCTGACCGCTGAAATCGTGCCGGCGGATATTCTGCGCGAGCCGTTTCTGGATATTGCCGACGGTCAGAGCGAAGCCGGCGCGCTGAGCTATCTGAAATCCCTGGCCGCGCAGAATAAAGTATTCAAAAGCTACATCGGCATGGGTTACCACGACACCATTATTCCGCCGGTGATTCTGCGCAACGTGCTGGAAAACCCGGGCTGGTACACCGCCTATACCCCTTACCAGCCAGAAATTGCCCAGGGACGACTGGAAGCCCTGCTGAACTTCCAGCAGATGGTGATCGATTTTACCGGCATGGAACTGGCCAACGCCTCCCTGCTGGATGAAGGCACCGCCGCCGCCGAAGCCATGGCCATGGCCAAACGCTCGGTGCGCAAAAACAAATCCAATACCTTCTACGTGGATGAAAACTGCCTGCCGCAGACCATCGACGTGGTGAAAACCCGGGCCGAAGCTTTTGGCTGGGATGTGATGGTCGGCCCGGCAGACAAAGCCGCCGACGAAGACGTATTTGGCGCTCTGTTCCAGTATCCGGGCAAAAACGGCAACATCACTGACTTCACCGATGTGATTACCGCCCTGCACGCGAAAAATGCACTGGCCGCCGTCGCCACCGATCTGATGTCTCTGGTTATGCTGAAAGCACCGGGCGAAATGGGCGCTGATATCGTACTGGGTAATGCCCAGCACTTTGGTGTGCCGATGGGCTTTGGTGGCCCGCACGCCGCCTTCTTTGCCACCCGTGACGCCTTCAAGCGTTCGATTCCGGGCCGCATTATCGGTGTCTCCATTGATGCCCAGGGCAAACAGGCGCTGCGTATGGCGCTGCAGACCCGTGAACAGCATATCCGCCGTGAGAAAGCCAACTCCAACATCTGTACCGCTCAGGTGCTGCTGGCCAATCTGAGTTCTTTTTATGCCGTGTATCACGGCCCTGAAGGGCTGAAGACCATCGCTGCACGCATTCACCGCCTGACTGATATTCTGGCCGCCGGCCTGCAGGCAAAAGGCGTGAGCATCGCCAACAACAGCTGGTTCGACACCCTGACGCTGCAGGTCAGCGACCGTGCTTCAGTGCTCGCCCGTGCCGAAGCCGCCGGGGTTAACCTGCGTGATGATCAGGCGCTCGGCCTGAACGCCGATACGCTGGGTATTTCCCTCAGTGAGAAAACCACCGCTGCGGATATAGAAGAACTTTTCACCGTGATTCTGGGCGAAGGTCATGGTCTGGATGTGTACGCACTGGATGCAGAGATTGTTGCCAACGGCTCCAACAGCATTGACGCCGGTATTGCCCGTAATACCGGCTTCCTCTCGCATCCGACCTTTAACCGCTACCACACCGAGCATGAAATGCTGCGTTATATGAAAGGTCTGGAAGCGAAAGATCTGGCCATGAACCACAGCATGATTACGCTGGGTTCCTGCACCATGAAACTCAACGCCACCACCGAGATGATTCCCATCACCTGGCCTGAGTTCGCCAACGTTCACCCCTTTGCGCCGCGCTCACAGACCGCCGGTTACGAAAAAATGATCGCTGAGCTGGAAGATTATCTGCAAGCCATCACCGGCTTCCCGGCTGTGTGCATGCAGCCCAACTCGGGCGCGCAGGGGGAATACGCCGGCCTGCTGGCGATTAAGAAATACCATGAAAGCCGTGGCGAAGGGCACCGTAATGTGTGTCTGATTCCGCGCTCCGCCCATGGTACCAACCCGGCGTCGGCCATGATGGCATCCATGCGCGTGGTCGTGACCGACTGCGACGACGACGGCAACGTCGATTTCGCAGATCTGAAGAAAAAAGCTGAAGAACTGGGCGATCAGTTGTCCTGCCTGATGCTGACCTACCCTTCGACCCACGGTATCTATGAACAGGGCGTGCGTGAAATCTGCGACCTGATCCACCAGCATGGCGGCCAGGTCTATATGGATGGCGCCAACCTGAATGCGCAGGTCGGGATCACACAGCCGGGCCATATTGGCGCCGATGTCTCCCATATGAACCTGCACAAAACCTTCGCCATTCCCCACGGCGGCGGTGGTCCGGGTATGGGCCCGATTGGTGTTGCCGCGCATTTGGCACCCTTTGTCGCCAACCACAGCGTACGCCCGATCGATAACGAATCCAGAGGCAACAGCGCTGTGTCTGCCGCTCAGTATGGCTCTGCCAGCATTCTGCCGATCAGCTGGATGTACATTACCCTGATGGGCGGCAACGGCCTGCGCCGTGCAACCCAGAACGCCCTGCTGAAAGCCAACTATCTGGCCAAACGTTTGTCGGCCCACTACCCGATTCTGTACTCAGGCCAGAACGGCCGCGTAGCGCACGAATGCATCGTCGATCTGCGCCCGATCAAAGCCGAAAGCGGCATCACCGAAGTGGATATTGCCAAACGCTTAATGGACTACGGCTTCCACGCGCCGACCATGTCGTTCCCCGTGCCGGGGACCTTTATGATCGAGCCAACGGAATCCGAATCCAAAGCGGAAATCGACCGCTTCGCCGACGCCATGATCGCCATAAAAGGCGAAATCGACGCGGTACAGCGCGGCGAACTGGACGCGGAAAACAACCCGCTGAAAAACGCCCCGCACACCGCTGAAGTAATCGCCGCGGAATGGGATCGCCCGTACAGCCGTGAACAGGCTGTGTATCCGGTGAAAGATCTTGGCGCACATAAATTCTGGCCATCCGTTGGCCGCATTGATGATGTGTACGGTGACCGGAATCTGATCTGCTCGTGTCCGGCGATTGAGAATTACGAGGACTGATAGTTCGAGTAATTTAAGCCAAATAAAAAGCCCGCAATTGCGGGCTTTGTTTTTTCTCGTTCCCACGCTCCGCGTGGGAACGCAAACTCCCGAAAGCAACATTACTGGGGCAACAAGGCTAGCACGGAGAGCGTGGGAGCCAGATGCATGAGAGCCAGTTAGCGGAAACAGCTATCAGGAGCACCAGCTCTTATCCACCGGCAGCAGACTTTCACTGCCCGCATAATCTCTGGCGCTGGAATAACGCCAATATTCATCCCGATCAACGTAACCGCGCTTAACCGGATTCTGATGAATGTATTCGATCTTTTGCTTCATCATCTCAGAACTGCTGATCCATTCAGGATGAACACCTTCTTGCCAGAACTGCGATTGGCGGTCAGTTTTATGAGCCAATTTCAGCTGCTGAAGTTGGTTCAGCAAGGCTGTGGCTTTTTTCTGCTCTAAGTAACCCAGAAGCTGACGGGCTGTGAAGGATTTGAAGCGGGCGATGTCTTTATCAAGCTGCTGACTTTGCCCTATCAAGTGCAAATGGTTTTCAAGAATGACCCAGGCGTGGATTCGCAGACTTTCATTCATCAAAAAGCGAAAAGATTGCAGCAGAATTTCAACAGACTCAGGTCGGGTAAAGACAGGCAACCACCCCTGCACCGTCAGAGTCATAAAATGCGGTTGATCGATGTGAATAAACTGGTAACGACTACGTCCCACGAAACACTCCCTGTTTCCGATTCGTTCGAAGCTAAAGGCTACCACGCGGAGCGTGGGAGCCAGATCTCAGAACACCCATCCTAAGTGTTAAGCATGAAACCTATGCTTACCTCTTTAATTTCCCGTGAAACAGTCAGGCTCTCCCGCCCGATACTCAGCCGCCCCGGCATCAGTATCCAGCACCGGGCCTATATTTGCTTTTGATTGCTTCCAGCTCAGAAACAGCCTCATCACGTTCACGCTGGATGCGGACATGCTTTACATGAGTAATAAAGATAATAAAAAGAAGTGTGAAAACAATCAGAGCAGCGACAAGCAGTGCCAACGCTGTATGGTTCTGATCCATTGAACGTCCCTGTTATCAGATTTGTATGTGGTACGTCCGTGGTGATTACATAAAAATGGCGCCGAATGCAGTGCTATTGATCAATACGTTTTAATTGGCCTCTATTGCATGTTTTTGCACATTTTGCGCCACCAACCTCTTAAAGACAGATTAACGCTTCTGCGTATAGTCAGATTTGTATAGAAGTGTCACCGGTGCCAACTGCAACACTCTAATAACCCTGTGCCCCGGCTATTCTTACGTCCGACTTATCTTTGCCTCAGGTTCTATAACTTACTGATTTAAGGCCAGTTTACATCCTTCCCGGCACAAATCAGCCACGGCTTTACAGGCTGAAACTGTCCCTGCAGAAAAACTCTCTGTTTTCCTGTATGTATATTTGGTAATACCAATATTTTCTCTTTTATAATCAATTGGTTACAAAACAAAAGTAATACATTTATCACTAGATATTCGGTCTTTTCCCGCCATAAAAGCATATTTCGAACCAGTTCCAGACAAAGCTCCGCCAGCATGTCCTAATAAGACTATCGTACTCGCATGGCCCTCCCGCAGGCCTCTGCAGAAAAACCATAAGGAGCGACTTATGAAACTGGTTCAGAAAGCATTATTACCGCTGGCAATGGTCGTTCCGACACTTGCCTGCGCTCAGAGCGTCTCAGACGCTGAAGCCGAATACCTGTCCGGCAGCCTGTGTACGCTGTCGCAGCGCATGGCCAAGGACTACCTGGCGGTAGGGGCGGATATCCGTCCGGATAAAGCGATGAAAGATCTGGATGAAAGCGTCGCGCTGTTTGAGCAGAGATTCCAGCTGCTGATGGATTATGCCGAAACCCATCATCTGAACCGTGAATTCAGCACCATGGCGGATGCCTGGGCGACCTATCGCACGGATGTTATCGCCAAGCCCGAACGTCAGGCAGCCAAAACCGTGATTACAGAGAGTGATCAGCTGCTCAGTGCCTGCTATCAGACAGTGCACGCCCTGACCCGTCAGACCGGATCTGTCGATGCGCCACTGGTTGAACTGTCTGAGGAAGAAGCCACGCTGACGCAGAAGATTGCCCGCGATTACTTTGCTCTGTACTGGCATATCGACGACAGTCACCTGCAGCAGGATTTCCGTGAATCGGTCGCTTCGTTTGATAAAAACCTGCACACCCTGGCCGGTGAACGTGATAACACCGCAGAAATTCAGACACTGCTCGGCAAAGTAGAAGCCCAGTGGAAGTTTTCCAACTCCGGCTTTCAGCTGGATGAGAGCGGCCATTATGTCCCGACCGTGATCTCCGTAACCACGGATTCCATCTACGGAAAGATGGAAGACATTGCCCTCAAATACGATGACCTGATGACCCATCAATAAGCGATTGAATACGGGTGCCTGCGCAGGCGCCCGCCCGAATAACTTTAACCAGAAGAATCTGCAGCAGCAGATCCGGCAGGAAAACCATGAACGTACTGAAAAAAACGCTGTTATCAGCTTCCCTGATGTTGCCGCTGATGACCAACGCAGAAACCATTTCCGACGCTGAAGCAGAATACCTGTCCGGCAGTCTCTGTACTCTGTCGCAACGCATGGCGAAAGACTACATTGCTATCGGCGCTGACATCCGTCCTGATAAAGCGCAGAAAGACCTCGATGAAACCATCGCTCTGTTTGAGCAACGTTTCCAGATGCTGATGGAGTATGCGGAAACACACCGCATGAAAAAAGAATTCCAGATCATGGCTGACAGCTGGCTCAAATACCGCACCGATGTACTGGGCAAACCGGAAAGAGAAGCCGCAAAAATTCTGATTAAAGACAGCGAAGCATTACTGGATGCCTGTAATAAAGTGGTGGCGGCCATCACCAGCCAGAGCGGCTCTGCCATTGCGCCGCTGATTGAATTATCCGAACAGGAAACCACTCTGGCACAGAAAATTGCCCGCGATTACTTCGCTCTGTACTGGCATGTCGATGATGACAACCTGAAACAGGATTTTGAACAATCCGTGCAGGACTTCGATCAGAACCTGCAGAAACTGATCAAAGCCAATCAGAATACCGCTGAGATAAAAACACTGCTGAGTAAAGTCGAATCCCAGTGGAAGTTTTCCAACTCAGGTTTCCAGCTGGATGAAAGCGGACGTTATGTACCTACAGTGATCTCCGTGACTACGGACTCTATCTATAAAAAGATGGAAGACATCGCGATCCAATACGAGAACCTGATGGCTGCCAGCCGCTGATTGATTCAGCTTTTATTCCGGGGCTTATAAAGCCCCGGGGTTTCCCGTTCTGCCTCTCCCTTCTTACTTTCTGCCTTTCTGCGCTTTTTCCGTCTTCCGCCTCTCTGCTTGCCCGGCTTTTTGCTTTTATCTTCCCGCCTTTCTGGCGCCGTATCAGCGTCAGCGCCCCGGGAAAATACCTCAGGCCTGCCAGCGCTCCGCCGATGCTCTTTTGCAGTGCATTTTAATGTCTTTTCTGTCACGCCCTTTACCGGCGTGTCACCACCCCTTTACACATGCCTCAGTGCTCATGTCCATAAGCCAGACTAACTATCTGATTTGTGGCTGGTTTTTGTGTGCTGCAGGATATTTTCAGGGCCGAAAGAAAAACTGGAACAGGACTTGCCAGTAAAATTTTTAATGACATCTGATGGCATTGATTCAGCCAATTGCGGAACAAAAATGTTTCGTAGCTGACGCACATTAGTGCGACTATGATGAATAAACCGGATAACACCGGCCCGTGAACACCAGGCAGGAGACGTTTATGTCGAACGACTGGAAGGACACAATGGCATTCGCTGAGGCCTTTCGCCGCCAGCTGCATGCCAACCCGGAGCTGAGCTGGCAGGAACACAATACTGCCACCGCCATCCGCGCCCAACTGGATGAACTGCGCATCCCATGGCGGGAGTGTGCCGGTACGGGAACCCTGGCCACCATCAATCCGGACGGTACAACCCCGGCCATCGCCCTGCGCGGCGATATTGATGCCCTCCCTATTAATGAGCAGACCGGTAAAGAATGGCAGTCGACCCGCTCAGGCTGTATGCATGCCTGTGGCCATGACGGTCACACCGCCACTCTGCTGGCTGCCGCGCGCTGGCTCAAACTGCACGAGCAGGATCTGGAACGTAAAATCGTGCTGTTGTTTCAGCCCGCAGAAGAAGGCGGTCATGGCGCCCGTGAAATGATTGCCGATGGCGCCCTCGATGACGTCAGCGAAATCTACGGCTGGCATAACTGGCCGGCGCTGCCCTACGGCACCATGGCCTGCCCGGACGATCTGGTGATGTGCGGTAACGGCACATTTAAAATCACCCTCACCGGACGCGGTGGCCACGCCAGTCAGCCGGAAGCCTGTGCCGACCCGCTGCTTGCGGCTAGCGCCGTGAATATTGCCATTCAACAGATCGCCAGTCGCCGGCTGGCGCCACAGAAAGCCGCGGTCATCAGTGTCACCAGCATCCATGGTGGTGATGCACTGACCGTTATTCCGCAAACAGCGGAACTGGGGGGCAGCATCCGCGTGCCGGATGAAGAAACACGCGCCACCATTAAAGAATTAATTACCGATATCTCTATCCAGACCGCCGGAGCTTACGGCGTGAAGTGTGAGGTGGAACATTTCCCGCGCTACAGTGCAACCATCAATCACCCGGCACAGGCCACACATGCCCGTGCCGTCTGGCAGGAACTCTATGGCTCTGAAGCCCTGTTGCACGGCCAGAACCTTCCTATTATGGCGTCGGAAGATTTCAGTTATTACCTGAAAGAAAAACCCGGTGCCTTTGCCTTAATTGGCAGCAACGACGGCCATGGGCACGGTCATGATGTGCCCTGCCACAGTCCTGAATACGATTTTAACGATCGTTTAATTGAGGATGTATGTCGCTGGTTCTGCCGCCTCAGCGGAATGAAAACGCCGCCATAAGTTATCTGCTCAACCTGAAAAACAGACATCTATTTATTTCAGTTAGAAAGGATAATCCTATGACTATTTTCGAACAGCGCGAATCTGAGATCCGCGGTTACAGCCGTGTTTACCCTGTTGTTTTCAAAACAGCCAAAAATGCCCGTCAGACTGATGAAGACGGCAAAGAATATATCGACTTTTTCGCCGGTGCCGGCGTACTGAATTTTGGCCACAACAATACCCGCATGACCGAGGCCATGATTGACTACATGCAGAACGACGGTGTCCTGCACAGCCTGGATATGCAGACCACGGCCAAAGCGGAATTTATGCAGGCTTTTACCGAGACCATTCTTAAGCCCCGCAATATGCCGCATAAAATGCAGTTTATGGGCCCGACCGGTACCAACGCCGTTGAAGCCGCGATGAAACTGGCCCGCCGTGCGACAGGCCGCAAAAACATCGTTGCCTTCAGCCATGGTTTCCACGGTATGACGCTGGGCGCACTGGCTGCCACCGCTAACGAATATTTCCGCGGTGCATCCGGTGTGCCACTGGATCATGTCAGTCACGAAGCCTTTGACGGCGAAAACGATAAGGTTGACAGCCTGGCGCTGCTGGACGCGCTGCGTGAACGCTACCTGGACCCATCCTCCGGGCTGGAGAAACCTGCGGCCTTTCTGCTGGAAACCGTTCAGGCAGAAGGCGGGGTTAATGTCGCCAGCAAAGAGTGGATGCAGGCCGTAGCAGCCCTGGCGGAAGAGTTAGGCTCAGTACTGATCGTGGATGATATTCAGGTTGGCTGTGGCCGTACCGGCTCTTACTTCAGCTTTGATGATCTGGATATTGAGCCCGGCATCGTTTGCCTGGCCAAAGGGGTTGGCGGTATCGGCACGCCGATGGCCGTTAATCTGGTACATCCGGAGCTGGATGAACACTGGAAACCGGGTGAGCACACAGGCACATTCCGCGGCCAGAACCTGTCGTTTATTGCCGGCAAAGTGGCGCTGGATTATTTCAAAGACTCCGCCCTGATGGATGAAGTGAAAGCCAAAACCGAGTTTATGCGCGAGTCACTGCAGACTCTGCTGCAGTCCGACAGCAGCCTGGAACTGCGCGGTAAAGGCATGATTATGGGTCTCGACGTGGGTGATGGTCCGCGCGCCGCCGCCATTGTTAAACAGTGCTTCGCTGACGGCCTGATCGTAGCTGGTTGCGGCACCGGTGGCCGGGTAATCAAACTGATTCCGCCACTGACAATTCCACAGGAAGATCTGACTGCGGGTCTGAATATTCTGATCAACGCCGCCCGCCGCGTACTGGAGAAAGCCGCATGATTAAACGTGATGATATGACCTTCCCACCGGAAGAGTACGAGCGCCGCATCGCGGAATTGCGTGAGCGCATTGCCCAGCGGCATCTGGATGCGGTGGTGATTTCTGATCCGGAAAATATTATGTATTTAACGGATTATCAGACCACCGGGTATTCCTTTTTTCAGGCCTTAGTGGTTCCGCTGGAAAAAGAACCTTTTATGATTACCCGGGCGCTGGAAGAATCCAACGTCATCGCCCGTACCTGGGTCGATTTAACCCGGCCTTATCCGGACACCGGCGATGCTATGCAGATGCTGGTTGATGCCCTGCGTGAGTTTGGCCTGGCCAACAAGCGCATCGGTTACGAGCGTAACAGCTATTTCTTTCCTGCGTATCATCAGGACGTTATTCACACCACGCTGAAAGACGGCAAACTGCTGGACTGCTTCGGCATTGTGGAAGAAGGCCGTATCTGCAAATCGGATGTGGAAATTGAGCTGATGAAAAAAGCAGCCATGGCCACAGAGGCCGGTATGCAGGCAGGCATTGAAGCCTGCCGCGCCGGAGTAACCGAAAATGAAATCGGCGCTGCGGTCAGTGCCGGTATGTTCCGCGCCGGGGGTGAGCCGCCGGCAGTGATGCCGTATGTCACCTCTGGTCCGCGCACCATGATCGGCCACGCCACCTGGGAAGGCCGGGTGGTTCAGCCAGGTGAGCATGTCTTCCTGGAAGTGGGCGGCTGCTACCGCCGTTACCATACCGCCATGATGCGTACGGTGCAGCTGGGTGAATTAAGTGATTCCATGTACAAAGCACAGGAAATCATGAAACACGCGCTGAGTGCAGTGCATAAAATCGTGCAGCCGGGCATGACGGTTTCGGATGTCGATAACCTGGTCCGTAATATTATTACGGAAAATGATATCGGTGCCCGTCTGATTACCCGTTCCGGTTATTCCATTGGTATCGCCTTCCCGCCGAGCTGGGATGAAGGTTATATCGTCAGTCTGAAACAGGGCGAATCTGCGGTTCTGAAAAAAGGCATGACGTTCCATTTAATTCCCTGGATGTGGGGCATTGATGGCGATAAAACCTGTGGTATTTCCGATACGATTTATATCACCGATGACGGCTGTGAATCCTTCTTCAGCATGGACCGTGATTTCACCGTCAAGCCTGAAGAAGGCCAGGCAGCTAAAGGGGATTTTGTCGAGCTGGACAGCGCCCGCAAAAAACCTAAAAAATCCGCCGACAGTAAAGCCAACACTGACAGCCAAGAAACAGTGGGAGGTAAATAATGTTAGCACCTGTTAATCCAACCACCGGCCAAAAGCTGGCAGAGGTAGCCTCATTATCTGCCGCTGAAGCCAATAACGTTATTGATAAAGCCGTGGCCGCCTTTCCGGCCTGGCGTGACCTCAGCATCGCCCGTCGTGCTGAATATCTGAAAGCTGTCGCGGCTGCTATGCGTGAGCGCAAAGACAGACTGGCAGAATTAATGGCCGAAGAGATGGGCAAACCCTATCGTGAAGGTCTGGGCGAAGTCGAAAAAGGTGCGACATGCGCAGAATACTACGCGGATCATGCGGAAGAATTTCTGTCGTCCGAAGTGCTTGCCTCCGATGCCAGCAACAGTTATGTCTGCTATCAGCCACTGGGGACGGTGCTCGGTATTCTGCCGTGGAACGCCCCGGTCTGGCTGGGGCTGCGTTTTCTGGCGCCGGCTCTGATGGCAGGCAATACCTGTGTAATGAAAGCAGACCCGAATGTTCCCGGCACCGCCGCCGAACTGACGGAAGCTTTTCACGCAGCGGGGTTACCGGCCGACGTGATGGCTAATCTGCCACTGGAAACTGATCTCGTCGGCGATGCCATTGATCACCCTGGCATTAAAGCAGTGTCTTTTACCGGCTCCAGTAATGCCGGTAAAAAAGTTGCCGCCCGGGCTGCAGCCGGTCTCAAACCTGCTGTGCTGGAACTGGGCGGATCGGACCCCTGCATCGTGCTGGCCGACGCTGACCTGGAGAAAGCCTGCGATGTCATCACCCTGTCGCGCATGATTAATGCCGGGCAATCCTGCATTGCCGTGAAACGCTTAATTGTCGAAGCTCCGGTGTACGATCAGGTGTGCGATAAGCTGTATCAGCGTTTCAGTCAGCTGGAAACCGGCGACCCGCTGGAAAAAGACTCCCAGGCACTGGGCCCTATTGCGCGCAAAGATCTGCAACTGGGTCTGCACGATCAGGTTACCCGCACGATCCAGGCCGGCGCACGCTGCCTGACGGGCGGTGATCTGCCAAATGGCGAAGGCTTTTTCTATCCCCCGACTCTGTTAGTGGATGTGAAGCCCGGCATGGCGGCGTTCACCGAAGAAACCTTCGGCCCGGTGCTGTCGGTGATTAAAGTGGCCGACTTTGAGGAAGCGCTGCAGGTTGCCAATGACACCGAGTATGGCCTTGGCTCCAGCATCTGGACCGCTGATGACCGCAAAGGGGAAACCGCTACTCAGGTTCTGCAGGCCGGCCAGGTCGCCGTCAACGGCATCGTTAAAACCGATCCGCGTCTGCCTTCCGGTGGCATTGGCTTATCCGGTTACGGTCGCGAGCTGGGTCCGCACGGTATCCGTGAATTCGTCAATACCAAGCAGGTGTGGATCGCCTGACCCACGACTATTGGCCATCAGTTCCCGTCCGGCGTCTGCGGATCAGGCCCTTGCGCCCTGTCCGCAGCCGCCAGGCGGGAATGTCACAAGCTGATACTTCTGACAATTGATGATCAAATTGATAGTAATTCCTATTAGCAATATAATCTCCGGGTAATGTACTCCACACGGGATGTCCCGGAGGTTGTTGATGGACGCTCTTTCCTCTTTTCTGGCTGCGATTGGCGGACCTGTGGTCGCCGTACTGCTGTTGTTTTCTCTGGCAGCCAGCAGCCTGATTCTGCTTAAAATCTGGCAGTTCTGGAGCCAGCGCCCGGCGGCCAATGTCAAAGCCGGTGACCTTCTGCACCACTATGAGCAGGGCGAATACGCGCAACTGAAGCTGCTCGCCAAAGGCCAGCGCAATGGCCGTATCCGCATGATCAGCGATGCTGAAACGCTGCTGCAGCAACCTCTGCCTGCTGACGATCTGCGAATGGAACTGTTCCGCCGGGCACGGCTGGTGCTGGCACCGCTGGAAAGCTATCTGCGGCCTCTGGAAGTCATTGCTACGCTGGCACCATTGCTGGGTCTGTTCGGCACGGTACTGGGCATGATTGAAGCGTTCAAAGCAATGGAAGCTGCCGGTAATCAGGTGGACCCGGCTGTTCTGTCCGGCGGCATCTGGCAGGCATTGCTGACGACGGCGGTGGGTCTGGCGGTGGCTATTCCGGTGTCTATGATTCACAGCGCTTTCGAACGCAAAACAGAAACACAGGCCGCTGCCCTGCAGAATGACCTGGAATTTATGCTGGGTGTTCACGCCCGGCGCGCCTGTTCAGAACAGCAGCCCCGTCAGGACAAAGCCGGAAATATCCGGCGCGCCTGATGAGCAGTCTGATTTCTCTCAATGCAGGCCCTGGCAGTACCGACACCCGCCTCACAGGCGCAAGACGTAAACGCCCGATCGGCCTTACGGCTCTGATCGACGTCGTGTTTATTCTGCTGATGTTCTTTATGCTGACCTCCAGCTTTATTCACCAGAAAGCCATCACTGTCGACAGCGCCGCGGCCGGCCAATCCGGCGCCGATACGCCCCCACCTGCGATCCTGTTACTGCGCACTGACCTGTCGGTGATCTGGTCTGCCGATGAACAGACAGCGCCCGCTTTTTATGAATCACTGCAGGCGGCGACAGCGGACATTGCTCAGACTGAAGAGACCATCGTATTGATGCCGGAAGCCGGGCTGCCATTACAGAATGTGCTCAATGCCTGGCAAGGTTTACAGGATGCCGGCATTAACGCTGTGTTGGCAGAATCTGTCAGCAAAGAGGTGGCGGATTCATGGAACTGATAAGAAGCAAAAAGCCGAACAGTAACAGTGACGATAATTTAATTCCGCTGATTAACATCGTCTTTCTGTTGCTGATTTTTTTTATGGTTGCCGGCCAGATGCAAAAACCACTGGCCACCGACATCACCCTGCCCGTCAGCCAGGCAAAAGAAAGTGCCAGTGCCGAACTGCCGCTTGAAATCAGTGTTAACGGTGATATGTATCTTCATGGCGAAAAGATATCAGCCGCTGATCTGCAGACCATCATTACCCGTACAGCAACCACCGGGCCGTCTCAGCTTCAGGTATTGATCAAAGCCGATAAAGACATGACGGCCGAAAAACTGGACCCGCTGTTACGGGCTCTCAACAATGCATCGGTTACCCGGATACAGTTCCTGACCGAAGAGAGCATTCGCTGATGTCTGTTGTTTCGCTCGCCCATCATGCATATTCCGGCCAGGACCCTGTACTGCCCTCGCGGCGGCATTGGTTGCTGGTGATTGTCCTGGCCGTGCTGGTGCATATCAGCCTGGCCGGTATTTTTTTATACCAGCCGGAAAATACTCCCCAAGGCGTTGCGCAACATCAGGGGATCGGAGGTGTTGAAATTGGTCTGGGGAAAGCTGTGCCGGCTACCCAGGTCATGCAACGCCTGCAGAAACCGCAACCTCCGCAACCGAAAAAGCCCGAATCTCCGGCTGAGAGAACGCCTGAACCAAAGACCGCGCCAGTGGAGAAGACACCAGCCACACCAACCCAGCTGGCCGAAAAACAGGTAACTGTCACCCGCACCGAAACAACAAAAACACAGCGCCCGGAATTAAACCGGCATAAAACAGAAACAGCGGCCATCCCTCTGACACCAAAGCCGGGCGCCTCACAATCACTTGCGGAACAACCTGCTGAGAATAAAAACTCCGACGCGGCACAAAAAAATGTGCAGCAACCGGAACAACAGGCAAAACCGATACAGAACACGCCGGATTCATCTGCGACCAGTGACAACCGTGAGAATACCCGCGAGACAATGCAGCCAGCGCGCAAAGCCACAGAAAAGCAGCAGGCGATTCAGGGCGGGCAGTCCACCGGCTCGGCCAACCAGACCAACGGCGGGCAACAGGGCGCGGTCAACAGCTACATGGCCGATATACTGCAGTGGCTTAACCGTTTTAAGCGTTACCCAAACAAAGCCAGAAGAAAAAGAGAAGAAGGGATCGCCTACATACTGTTCGAAATGCAGCGTGATGGTGAAGTCACCCTGACTCAACTGCATCGCAGTTCAGGTTCTGCAACCCTGGACAGAGCAGCAGAGAAATTGCTGCTTCAGGCCTCACCGCTGCCACCGGTACCGGATGATATTTTTCCCGGGCGGTCAGTTATCCGTCAGGTATTGCCTATTAATTATTCGTTTACTCAGTCACGCTGAAGACCAATTAAATAAGACATGGAAAAAAGCCGCAGATTCCTGCAGTCACTAAAATTTCATCAATATTATATGTTCCGCCAGACAGAAGAATAATTCATACAACTGACATCAGTCTGACACAACCCTCTTTTCTGAATCATTGCCGATCAATAACCGTTTCTTTATATGATTGATTTTACTGATCTTTTAACCTTCACTGCATAACAATATAGCAGTGCTCTTATATTGCTGTGTGGGGCCACTTCTATTATTCAGCGCTCAGCCAGTCACTGCTGTGATCAGCAATATAAATGTAAGCTAACTGTCATTCCCCTCGGGTCCAATATCGCGGCTTTTTAAACACACCTGAATATTGGGGAATGAGAATGAAATCCTTAACATCCACTACGCGGTTATTGCTGATTATATCGGCGGTATTTGGCCTGACAGCCTGCGGTAGTGACAGCGACTCTTCTGATAACAATAACGCAGCGGATACGGACATCCCTCAGACAGAAACGCCTGACAACAACTCTGACAAAGATACAGATACGACGCCCGGCACAGAAGAACCGGCATTCGAAAAACTGATTGTGGGTCTCCTGCCGGACACCCAGGGCGGATCAGACGCCAGCGGCCAGGATCATGTTGCCATGATCCCGATGGAAAAAGTGCTGGATCATCAACTGGCCGCCGGCGTAGATATCGTTATTCCGGTAGGCGACCTGACGGATGCAGGTTCTGAACTCGAGTGGCAGGAATGGACGTCGGTTGCAGAAAAATACCGCGATCAGGGCATCGAGTTTTTACCTGTTATGGGCAACCATGAGCAAAGCTACGCTTACACTCATAACTGGATTGAAGCCATGCGGCCTTTTATTCCGGAAGACGCTGTCCATATGGCAGGTTATGAATGGGTTAACTATTATGTCATCCGTGAAAACGTACTGATTTTTGGTCTGGCTTATTACAACCTGCCCATCGCAATTCACTGGATTGAAAATGCAGTAGAAGAAAACAAAGGCAAATTTGATCATATTGTTGTGGCCAGCCACGACGGACTGATCGGTGCGAAATACGGCCTGACCATTGAGCATATTGTCGAAGGTGCCAAAGATGATGACTGGGTTTACAGTGTCGCCGATGAAATCCGCGAGTATTTCTCGGAACATGATGTGATTTATGTTCAGGGGCATGAGCATCAATATCAGCGTTCATTGATTGCCCGCGACACTATGCTGAACACCTATCCTTCAGGCTCAACCCCCAGCGGTGGCAATTACCGCATGAATGTTTATACCCAGATCATGTCAGGTAATGCGTCATACAAAGGCTATGAATTCCGTTTCGGTGAGCGTGAGCTGGTGCAGGCAATTGTGTCGCAAAAAAATGCGACCAGCGGTCATGGATCTGATCATTATGACGTTAATTCCAGCCTGCTGACCTTTGATAATGACCGTGTGGATTATGCATCTTACTTTGCTGAACACACAGCACAGAGCAATAATGCGGATCAGGACTTTACACCGGAATGGCATCTGATGGATAAATTCAGCCGTACTAAAAACCGCTGCGAAACCCTGGTTTATCCGTCATCAGTTCCGGATGGCACCCGTTCCGTCATGGTTCTTCAGACCAGCTATGACACGGACATCTGCCTGGCCGATGATGGTTCTTACGCACAGCTGGCCAGTGGCAGCAACGATACGTTTAACCGCACGGATTCCCGTACCCGTGACCTCGAATTCACACCGGGCTTCAGCCGTGCAGAAACCATGAACGACATGATCCGCCTGGCGTATCAGTGGCTGTTTCAGGTTCATGAAAGCTGGTCCCCTAACCTGAACTCTGAAGTCCGGGTAATGCCGAATGCCGATGAAGATAACGTGATGGATGTTCCGGAAGTCACCGTTGACCTGAAAGAGCATGTCACTCTCAGCTGGACAAAAGCCACCGCCAACACTGCATCCGATATTCTGATCATCAGTGGTACTCAGAATCAGACCGGTATTTATCAGGGCGATTATGGTGAAGCCAAAGATATCGAAGCGGATACCGGCGTCACGACACTGAACGAAGATAACGATTCGGTCGCCAAGCCAGCCGTTGTATTACCGGCAAGCGCCACTCAGAGCTGGGATATTTCAGATGCGGTAGCCGATGCTTACGGGGTTAAATTCTTTGCACCGGCCGGCCTCAGTGCAGACAATGCTATCCTGGCCCATAGAACAGCCGCTGGCTGGGAAGCGCTGGGCTCTGCACAGTGTGTGGTGAACGGGCTGTGGAATGACAGCTACACCGCCACTGCACCGGTACGCGATGCAGCCTGTGATAGCGAAACCATTGTCGGTTATGACAGCGACGCTAATCAGTGGTGGGCTGTTCTCACTGCGGATGAAGAACTGGCACTGATCAGTCTCTGATATAAATCTGAAACAAAAAAAATCCCCGCTCATGCGGGGATTTTTTTATGATCAGCCACCGCCTTATTTAATTTCGGATGACGGGTTTTTCAGTATTGATATATCGGCCGGAGCCGTTCTGGGTTCGGCAGAAACCGCTTCAAGAAAAGCCGCCACGGCCAGTATTTCCTGATTACTCATACCCAATGGCTGAATCAGATCATCCACGACCGGGAAAAACGGATCATATTTATGCCGGTATTGCGGATAGTTGGCATTACGGCCTTTCGTCATCCCCGCGTTGTACATAGGAATAACCCCACCAACATTTCCGTTGGCGCCTTCGCGCGCCAGCACCGGAAAAACACCATTGTGCATATAAGGGGCTGAATAGGTGATATCACGCAATGATGGCACCCGGAAAGCGCCCATATCCCCGGGATGATAGGTCTGATTAAACCGCGCTTCGTCCTCAAGCTTACGGCCATAGTACGTCAGGCCAGTGTTACGGAAGCTATAGTCCGTCAGGGCCGGGCCACTGTGGCAATTCATACAGCGCGCCTTGGTGCGGTATAAATGCATACCCCAGATCTGCTTATCCGTCATGGCCTGTTTATCACCAGCCAGGAAGCGATCGAGTGCCGCCGGCTGACTGATTAACGTACGCTCAAATGTCGCCACGGCTTTTTTGTAACGCTCCAGCGTAATGTCATCATCGCCGAAGGCCGCTTTAAATAAATCCGGATAGACAGGATTTTCTTTAATGCGCTGTACTAACTCATCCAGGGTCAGCGCCATTTCCAGACGGTCCATCACCGGATGTACTGACTGTTCTTCCAGCGTAACCACCCGCCCATCCCAGAACAATGAGGTGTTGTAGCCAGTGTTGGTAACCGGCATAGCATTACGCTTACCGTCCGTATCGTGTGTTCCCACAGAGACCCGGCGCTGATCACTCCACATCTGATCAACAATATGACAGCTGGCACAGGCGATATTGCGCTCGGCAGACAGGCCGGTATCAAAAAACAGTGCCTGCCCAAGTGTCACTTTTTCTTCGCTGTAAGGGTTATCGGCGGGAAATGGCATTGGGTCCAGGGTACCCAGCTCACGCCATTTGACCCCGGCATCCACCTGTGGGGCCGGCCACTCTTCCGGCGGGCGGGAATAAACAGCCCGCAGTTCCGCCAGATCCACATCCGTGGTTGCGCGTTTTTTAACCGGTGGTGGCGCATCTGCCGTAAATGAAATCGGCAGCAACTGGGCTTCTGTTCGGGTACTGGTTGCACGCGTTGAAGGATTAAAAGCAACCGTATTGCCATCAGCATCCATGGCCCAGAAATAACCATTATGATTAAACGGCAGTGTCAGCGGAAAATCCCATTCGCCACTGGCGGGGTCCGTCAGTGTGAGTAATTCCAGTTTACTGGGCAGGCGCCAGTCACTGTAACCACAGTATTCTCCGCTGTTCAGCTGTTTAATAATCTCTGGCGCATCCGCTTTTGCCGTTTCGCCATTATCCGATACCTGCCAGATACGCACGCCCAGTTCCCAGCGGCCAGACATTTCGCTCATCCAGCGCACACCTTTCTCAAAATAGTCTGCGCAGGTCCAGGGCGTGTTTTCATAAGGCTGAAACTGCCAGCGCAGCGGCTTGCCGTTGTCGTCCAGACGCAGCATATACTGCATCTCAGGATTCAGAGGCTCGTCGGGCTTTGCCTGCGGAATGCTCAGGTTGCCCAGCCCGGCTTCGGTTCTGGCCAGCAGATCATGGTGTTTAACCTGAAAAGCCGTGCGGTGCACCGGGTCCTGAGCAACTGCCCGGGCCAGCTGCCAGCTATCCGGATAACGATCAAGCAAGCCTGCATCCGCATCACCGGCATGAATAAAGACCGTCTGCAGTATGTTACGCACTTCAGCCAGATCCTGGCTGTCAGGATACTGATAGCCTCTGACTTCCGCTTCAGAAAGCACATCATCGCCATCTGTATCCGCCAGCGCAAAACGTGCGGTGGTTTCCGGCGTTAATAAGGTACCGCCAGACTGAACCAGCCCGCGCAGCTGATAACGCCCCTTCACCGCCTGTACGGTGGCCCCGGAGGAATAATCGCCTTTGAGCAGAACACGGCCATCAGAGCCCAGCTGACTCTCTGTCCTGCTACCCGAGACAAAAACCTGATAATGCCCTGCATCCTGCACAGCCCAGTCATGGTCTGCAGGTGTATTTCCGGTACAGGCTGTCATTACTGACAGAAGCAGACCGCCCGCACACAGGCCAGATGTCCTCATTGCTTTATCTCTCTCTAAAAACACAAACAACAATAGCTAATCGTATTGATAATAATTATCATAAGTAGGTAAACTATTGTACAAAATCACGCCATAGATAAGAACAGGGAATGGGGAAAGACTGACGAAGATCAGCTCCCTGACAGGCACAGGATACGCCGGTGATCCGTGATCGAACTGTTTCAATAAAGGGGTAACATCATGAATAACGCACTGAAGCGGACCTTCAGTACGGGGCTGACGCTTGCGCTTGCCGCCGGACTGAGTGCATGCGGCGGCTCTTCCTCCTCCGGATCATCCGCACCGCAAACCGAAACCATCTCCGGGATCGTGACCGATCCTGCCATCAGCGGTGCTCAGGTGCGCCTCGATAACGCACAAGGCACTGCTCTCGCTCAGATTGTGGTTACCGATGACAATGGCCGCTTCAGTTTCAGCAACGTACCAGCAGCACAGCTGGATGGCGCTGTACTGACAGCGTCGGGTGGTACCGATGAAGCCACCGGTATCGATTTTACCGGGGTTTCGCTGCAGGCTGTTATACAGGATTCCGATAGCCAGATCGTCAGCCCGCTGACCAGTCTCATCGTGGAAGACATGGAAGCCAATGGCAGCAGCTATGATGCAGCATTAGCCAACATTGCGCAGCTGACCGGTATCGACAGCAGTCTGTTAAGCGCAGACCCCACCACAGATGCAGCTCTGCAGAAAATCAGCCTGCAATTAAGCCTGATGGCAGAAGCGGTCAAAACCCTGGACGATTTCGGCACGGTTTACACACTGCTGTCCGACAATGGCACCGATTGGGCGGATATCAGCAATGACGTTCAGATAATGGATGTTGCCGATTCCATTAAAGCGCGCTTTGCTGACCTGCAATCGGAACTGGCCAATATCGATGCTATTTCGTCTGAACTCTCTGCAGCTGAAACACTGAACGAAGCTAACCGCTTATCTATGATCGCCGGAGTAGAAAAATTCCTTTCTGAGCAACTGGCTTATACAGCCGCCACCGAAACCGCTGAAACTAATGTGGTTACCCTGGCCGAAGCTCTGTGGAACGCCAACGGTCAGAAAGGCCTGAGCACTGACAGTGCTAAATTCGCCAACCTGGTACGTTATGTTTTTAATGTTGCCGGCATCACCACTGCTGACCTTGACGACGCAGGTTTTGCTTTATCTGACGACGTAACAACCAACATTGCCTCTATTGCAGAGCTGGATGTTATCGACCACAGAATTCCGCTGGCGGATGGTGAATTCCTCAGTACCTCCGATGAAAAACGCGCATATTTTTATAATTCTGATCTGGCGCCGACGTATAAAGTGCAACAACTGTATTCTAGCGTTCAGGACAGCAACGCAATTGATGTTTCCTTCAGTCGTATTGTCCGCAGTTACGTCGTTGCCGGCATGAAAGATGAAGCCGATGTTATCCTCAACAGCCAGATCTCATCGCCATTTTATCTTGCAATGGCGTACCAACAGGCTGGTCGTGGTTTCTATGAAATTGGCGACGATGCCAATGGTCTGGCATACCTGGATATTGCCGCGTCTAATCTGACCAGTCATATGGAGAACAAAGGCTGGGCCTATATGGACGGAGAAGATGCTGATCAATTTTTGACACTGTCTACGGCTTACCGCAACCAGGGGGAAGATATTAAAGCAGATAACCTGTTAGCTCCGGTAGAAGATTTTATAGATGCTAACTCTGGTACCTATTCCACCGCCTATGGCCGAATCGGCACAGCGATTTCAAAGCAGGCCGAAGCTCTTATTGAAACCGCTGAAGCCGCAGATCTCAGTGCGGCCACAGTCGCGGAAGCTTTAGTAGCAACAGACTTTTACGCAGCCTTAGTTGATGGTTATGGACTGCAGGCTGCTACTTCCCGCTGTGGTGACCACTACATGCTTAAGGCATTTTCCCTGACCAGCGTCATAGAGTATTACGCCCGTCTGGAGCAGCCGGCTAAAACCCGCGAGGCGATCAATAAATTCGTTGATCTGCGCGCCGGCCACGCCTGCACGTCACAAAGAACCGACTCCTATGTGCGTTATCTGGCGCCAGCATACGGATATCTGGATGATATCGACGGCTTCCTGTCGATGGCGGAATCCACTATCCAAAGCTCCAGTTATCTGACCCGTGCCCAGAACGCTGCCGCTCTTTACATTGCTTTAAATCAGGCGAAAGCAGGCAATGTTGAAGACGCCATTGCCACCATTACAGCTCAGTACCCTGATGACACCGACGCCGGAGACCTTGAAGATCGCCTGGAGCTGCTGACCAACGGTGGTATTCAGGAAAAAGGGATCAACGCTTTCCTCGCCGTTAAACTTTTTAATGAGGGTTACACCGCGGCTGGCGCAGAGGTGCTGACAGCTGCCTGGAACATCGCTACCTCAGAGACCTATATAAACGGCCAAACCGATGACGGTTCCCAGCTCATGTATTACGGGTGTTCCAAAATTGCCCGCATGACCTATCAGAATGTTGACCAGGCAGCAGGCCAGACCCGTATGCAAACCTGTGCGAACATTGCAGAAGACTTTGAAAGCACAGGCGCCACCATGGCTGTCAGTGCGGCTTACACTTACTTATCAAAAGACGCCTTACTGTCTGGCTTGGATAGCCTGGGGGTAGATGCCTTCCATTCAGCCTTAAGTTATGCAGGCCTCCTTTCGGGAGAAGATGCAGCAGAAGCGACCAGGAATGCTATCAGTTTTCCAGTCGACGCAGGTGTTGTAGCAGCTGGTGCTGAGATCAGCGACCTGACAGGTGCATTAAACGACCTTAAAACACTGTTTACGTCCGCCCTTTCTGCCGCAGCTACAGAAGAGGAAGAAAAAGATGCGGGCTACCTGTTACTGAGCACAATTGGTGCTCACGCCGATGTGATTAATGGCTTACGCAAGCATGCCGAACAGAATGGGCCGATGGCTGATCAAAGCCAGGTAATTAACAACCTGCAAACATCTGCCAGCGCCTTGCTGCCGCAGCTGTTTGATGTCGCCACCGGACTCAGCGATGTGGATGACACCAGCGATCTTGTCGAAAAGGTTTACGATCTTGGCAACGACTACGGCATTCGCTTTGCCGGACTCTTCACCGAAATGGCCTCACTGATTGACGATATGGCTGAATATCTTTCTGGCTCAGAACTCAACAGCTATCGCGCGGCATTAACCAAACATATTCTGAATGCGGATGCTTTCGAATCAGTAGCAGCGTCGGTCGATACCGATAACGACGGCTTACCGGATTTCTATGACGCCACTGCAACGGCAGCAGATATTGCCGCCTCAGCATTAACCGAAGACACGGATGTGGACGGTGACGGAACGAATGACAGCATGGATGCGACGCCATTTTACGCTGAAATTTAGGTGATTAATCCGTGTTAAAAAATGCCCTGAATTTTAATGGGACGCACAGCAGAGCTTTGGCTCTGCTGTTTGCGTTTTACTTACCAGCCCATCATGCCCTTGCAGAAGATTCTGCTGTGCTTACTGCAGACTCTTCTGCGCAAGCTAAAGACTCTTCTGCGTCAGTTAAAAATTCTTCTGCATCAGCTGAACCAGAAGCAGACGAGGCATTGTTAATGCCGTCACTGGAGGTGGTAACCACAGATTCCGGCTCGCAAAAAACCGACAACACCAGCGCTGAAGGCAGCTATTCGTTCGGCCGTAGCGCTATTGAACAATACGGCTCCAGTAATGGCAATCTGACAGAAATTCTCGATACGGTACCCAACATACAGTTCAGTGACGATGCAGCCGATGCTGATTCACTGTCATCACTCAAGCCTGCATCGGTTTCTATTTCTGGCGGCCGTTATTACGATAATAATTTTTCCATTAACGGTATTTCCAATAACAGCCTGATTGATCCCGCTGGCGCCGATACGCCAGACAACGCAATCAATGACGTCCCCGGCCATGAGCAGGCCATTTTTTTTGATCTCGATCAGCTGGAATCCATCACGGTTTACGACAGTAATGTACCGGCCGAATACGGTGGTTTTACCGGCGGCGTCGTTGATGCAAAAATCCGCCGGCCCGGCTACGATAGCAAGACCCGTATGGGTTATCACACCACGCGTTCTGACTGGGTGAACTACAAAGTCATCGTTAATAATGTCGATGAGGAAGACCCTTTAGCTGAACCCCCACAGAAACCGGAATTCTCGCGCCAGCGTTTTTCGCTGTCACATGAACGTGCTCTGAATGATGAGCACACCATGCGTATCAGCCTGACCGGTAGTCAATCCACTACGCCAGAGCTTAATTACAACGAAACAAAGGATGTGAAAGCACAGAATATCAACCTGACGTTCACTCATGGCTATGAAGGTGACGAGTTAACCGCTACCAGTTTCATCAGTTATTCCCCGTTTGAAAAAGATACCTTTATTGAAGATGTTAAAGACAGCGACTACACACTCAGCGGCGGTGGTATTCTGGCCAGCAGCGATATCCGCTTTTATTCCGGCAGCAGCGAGCACGAACTGACACTGGCAGCGTCATACAGCGAAAACTCGCGCCAGGCAGAAAAAAACTTTTATAACTGGGCAAACAGCAACAGCCGTAATTGGGGCCTGAAAGCAGGTTATACCAGCAGCCGCGAGGGGGGCTATGGGGACCTGGATAAATTTCAGGGCAGCCTGTCTGCCAACTGGAAAGTATCCACACCGTTGCGCCACACAATGTTCAATAACCTGCGTTACGGTATGACACTGTCACAAAGTTATGCTGGTTTTGAACGGCCACAGGATACCTATATTTATAAAGAGGCACACAATGAAAACACACTGATTCAGTGCGTCAACCAGACAGATGACTGTGTGCAGAACGAACAGTATTTCCGCAACCGTCAGGTGTACCCTGAAGACTCAGCAACTGTCAGCTTGACGGAAGCTGCGCTATTCAGTGAAATATCGTTAACATGGCAGAAAATAAAGGCGACAGCTGGCTTGCGACTGGACTACGATAATTTTTTAAAGAACTTCAATATCAGCTGGCGCACACGGGCAACTTACGATGTATTTAACGATGAAACCGTAATTATTAATGCAGGTGCTAACCGTTACTACAGTAGTCCGTTATTAACCTATAAATTAAATCAGGCCGCAGAGCCCTATTACGAAGAAGAGCGCACTGATATATCGAATGTCGTTACTAATTGGGAATATGGTACCGGAACCGGTAGCTACAAATATAATTTTCAGGATGTGCGCACACCCTACAGCGATGAACTGGTCTTAGGCGTTAAAGCATTAATGTTTGGCGGTACCGGAGAAATAAAAGCACTGGACCGCAATAACGAAGATGAGTTTGCCCGCACAACAACCGGCGTGCAATCTGATGGTTACCGCCATTATCTGATGAATAATGACGGTTACAGCAGTTACCAGAGTCTCTCGCTCAGCTGGGACAAAAGTAACGACGTCATCAGCTACGGCTTCCACATAACCTACTCTGAAACTAAGAGCAGTAACGACACTTACAGTGATAATGTGGATGCTGCCACCAGTGATGAAATTGTCTGGTACAAAGGGGAAGCGCGGACACTCAGTGATATTAACCAGTTGCGTCAGAATTATGCCCGCCCAATTATTGCCTCAGCCTATACGCATGTTCCATTAAGTGATCAGATTCATGTCACTTTCAAGGCACGTTACAAAAGCAGCTATAAAACCGTAGTCCGGGGCAGCGGTTCAACCAACCAGGGTACAACAATCATTGATGGTGTCCGGACCAGTGTTGATCTGGATAATTACAAAGACAGCACCCGCCCTGCCAGCCTGCTGTTTGATTCGAAACTGAGCTGGCAACCCGTACAGCAATACGATGTCACTCTGATAGCCGAAATCAAAAATCTGTTTGATGGCCGTACGCATACCGTGCGTGAAGACGATGACGATGGCATCGAAATAGGCCGTCAGTTGTGGCTGGGGTTAGAAGCAGAGTTTTGATGCAGAGTTTTAAAGCGGAATTGTGATCAGAACGCCACTGGCCACCCTGCTGTACATGGGCGCCAGTGGCTGTCGGCTTCCATACAATGCCTGCCGCTTTCTCTGTATTCCGGTGCCTTCCCCACACAGGCACACTGCCCATAAAAACGTAACCCACTGATTTTGCAAAACTTTCTGAAGCCACATAACTGGTTCATCCTTTGCTCATACCGCATAAAGCCCACACATTATGTATGAGTTAAAAATGAAGCAGTTCCTCGACTGGTCAGCCTATAAAGACGCCGGCATGGGTGATGCCTATGCCGATATCCCACCCCACGGCGGTAACTACGCCAAAGCCATTGCTGCCTGTATTAACAGCCGTCAGTGTGAAGCTGACGGCAAGCAGGTAATGTGCCCCAGTTACCGGGTGAGTAAAAATCCGGATTTATCCACCGGTGGCCGGGTGCGTTTATTAAAAGCGGCGTTATCTGAAGATCAGGAGAGCCACCCTCTGCTGTCGGCACCGTTAGCAGAGGCAATGGAACTGTGTGTCAGTTGTAAAGGCTGTAAACGTGAATGTGAAGCTAATGTGGATATGCCGTTAATTAAGGCCGAATATCTGGCGCAGAAATATCAGCTGGAAAAACGCTCTCTGCGTTCACGTTTATTTGCGGCGACTCCAGAGTGGTTATTTCATTATGGTTTTCTGCGTAATGTTATCGCCCTGCGTAACCGCTCGCCTTTCATTGCCAAAGTGTCGGCTGCGCTGTTTGGTATCGATGAAAAATCACCTCTACCCGTACCGGTTAAAACACCCTTTTCTGAGCCGCAAACACTTAATTCAGGTTCAGAACTGCCCGGGGTGGTTTTATTTACTGATACTTTTACCCGCTACTTTGATCCGCAGATTGCTGAAGCCGCGATAAAGGTGTTAACCCACGCCGGCTATCCGTTATTTTTTGCCACTCCCGTGTCGGAAACAGACAAGCGTCCTCTGTGTTGTGGCAGAACATACCTGGCCCAGGGCATGATTGACCGGGCCCGGGCAGAAGCTGAACGCTTGCGTGATGCGTTATTACCCCATGTGGAAGCAGGCCGCATAATCGTCGGTATGGAAGCCTCCTGCGTACTGGGACTGCGGGACGACGCCCTGGCTTTAGGTTTGGGTGAGGACATGGAAAAAATCAGCAAACAGGTCATGCTGTTTGAAGAGTTTCTGGCGAAGGAAATCAAAGCGAAACGTCTGAACATTGAGCTATCGGAAGCCACCGGAAAAAGTCTGGTACACGGGCATTGCCATCAGAAAGCTACCGGTGCGATGAAATCCATGCGCCGGGTATTAAAGCAGGTGGCCGTTGATCAGTTTGAGATGATTGATTCCGGCTGCTGTGGCATGGCAGGTACTTTTGGACTGGAGCGGGAGCACGCCGCTGACAGCAGGGCCATGATCCATGATGGTTTATTGCAGACGTTACAGAGTCAGCCGCACACTCAGGTTATTGCCAACGGCTTTTCCTGTCGCCAACAGATTAAGCATTACGATGGCCGCCAGCCATGGCACCTGGCGGAATATATAAAAAGCCGGATGCAGAAGTAATCGGCACCCGGCTTTTTACCTTACTTCTGTGCCTGTTTAATAATCAGGCAATTTTTACTACGCTGTCATCCGGCTCCGGCTCGTAGGTCTCATTCACTGATTCCAGGAAGCATTTACCCCAGAATGCGATGTCGTAGTGACGCACGATATCGTAAGCCTCACGCAGGCGGTTACGGGCTTCATCTTCATGCAGTGTTAATGCATGGTGACAACTGGTCATGAGTTCGAACGGATCATGTGGATTACACAATACCGCACCTTTCAGTTCCGCCGCGGCGCCGGCAAATTCTGATAACACCAGAACACCCCGGCCTTCTGTCATACCCTGAGTCGCGATGTATTCTTTGGCAACCAGGTTCAGACCATCGCGCAGCGGCGTAATCCACATGACATCAGCCATTGCATAGTAAGCCACCAGCCGTTCAAACGGCACAGCACGGAAGAAGAACTGAATCGGTGTCCAGCCGATGCGGGCGAATTTACCGTTAATCCGGCCGACCGCCTGTTCAATCTGGTTCTGCAACTTGTTGTAAATGGTCATTTCTTTCGCCGCCGGAACACACACCGTCACCAGGGTGACTTTATCCTGCATCTCCGGATATTCTTCCAGCAGGCGTTCGAAGGCTTCTAATTTTTCCAGAATACCTTTGGTGTAATCCAGTCGTTCTACCGACAGAATCAGACGCTTACCGGCCAGCTCCTGACGCAGCTGCGCCATCAGCTGCTGGATATCATTGTCTTCCAGCGCACTGGAAACACGGTTGATATCCAGCCCCACCGGATGCGCTCCCAACCGGATATGGCGCCCGTGCACTTCGATATCCGTGGTCATTTCATCCAGTCCGACTGCACAGCCATAGCTTAAGAAACGCGGTGCACAATTTTCCTTTTTCAGCACAGTCATTGGGGCAACACCACGCGCCACATCGACAAAGTTTTCTGACTGACGTGGAATATGGAAGCCAATGTAATCGCACTGCAGCAGGCTGCCGACAATATCACGGCGCCATGGCAGTACGTTAAAGACGTCAGCCGATGGGAAGTAGGTATGATGGAAGAAGGCAATCTTCACATCCGGGCGGATTTCGCGCAGATAAGCCGGCACCATCCACAGGTTATAATCGTGAATCCAGATGGTCGCACCTTCCGCTGCTTCCTCAGCTGCACGTTCAGCAAACTTGCGGTTAACTTCAAGAAAAACCTGCCAGTGGTCTTCACGGAAACTGGCACGTTCCCAGAAGGTATGCAGGGTTGGCCAGAACGCTTCTTTGGAAAAGCGTTTATAAAAAATATCGACTTCTTTTTTACTCAGCCCGACACGAGCTGCTACCAGATTGGGATATTTTTCTTTATCCACGGTGGTGTGGGTTTCAAACGCGCCCAGCTTGGGATCATGGATGGACCAGGCAACCCAGGAGCCTTTTTTACCGTCAGCAAAAAAGCTCATTAATGTGGGAATAATACCATTGGGCGACGTTGGGTTACGGCGTTTCTGTTTGCCGTTTTCCACGTACTCTTCATACGGCAGACGGTGATACACGATCACCAGATCGGATTTACCGGGTTCCACCGGCTCTCCGATTTCCGCTTCGATACCGGCTTCGCCTAAGAAACCAAAATGACTGAAGGATTCCAGAATACCACCACAACCCGGTTCTTCGGCGTGGTACACCATGGCCTGACCTTCGGTGGCTTCGAGCAGCCCGGGTTCAGAACGGCCGACACATACGCCTTTAAAACCATACTGGAACATCGATAGATCGTTCAGTGTGTCGCCGGCCACCAGCACATCTTTGTCGTCGACTTTCAGGTATTCAGTCAGTGCTCTGAGAGTGGACCCTTTGTTAACGTCCTTTGGCAGAAAGTCCAGATACCAGCTGGCGGAATACAGGACATCACAGTTCAGCCGTTCACCGATTTCATAAATTTCATCAGTCATATCTTCGGGTTTGCAGAAGTAGGAGCAGCGGCGCTCCTGCGGAACATCCTGACGGGTCAGCCCGGGAATGTGCTCCAGCGCTTCAACAATGGCGTATTCGCCGGGCCATTTGTCTTCCACTTTCTGCTGCACTTCATACACTGGCTGCAGTGTTTCTCCGTCGGCGATGGTACAGCCGACGTCACTGATGATGTATTCCGGTTTGGGGATGGCCGGGTCGGCCAGCAGCGGCATAACGGATTCAAGACCCCGTCCGGTGACAAACACCAGGCGGATCTCGGGGTGGGAAGCAATCAGTTGATACAGCTGATGGCGCTGTTCGGTGTCTCCATCCAGAAACGTGCCATCAAGATCTGTTGCCAACAACATAACAGTCTCTCCTTACGGGTTAGACGCAGAGCAGGCATCGCCTTCGCTCTGGCTGATTCACGTATCGGGAGACTGACCGCTGGGGGCAACGTCTGCGCTGAAAGAGGTTTATGAGTAACTGTGATACTGTGTACAGCGACAGAGCTATCCATAAACATCTGAGCAGAACGCTTGGACAGTCCAATGGCGGCAGATGCTAACCATTGCTTTCCCGATACTGCTCGTCACCGGTTTCTTCCACAGACGAGTCGAACTCATCTTCTTCCGGCAGCATTTCGAGGACCGTAGGTGTTGTACGCACCATAGGAACGAATGGTGCCGGGCTTTCCGGCGATTCTGTACGTTCTTTATGCAAATAGTGCACCGCGATGAGCGCCAATACCCCTAATGACGCCGCAAAGTACGCTGGCAGGGCCTGTGGACCGGTTACCGTCATCAGCCAACCTGAGGCCGCCGGACCTATCGCCGCACCAATACCGTGCACTAATAACAGGGCACTGCCCCCGGCCAGTATATCCTTATGTTCCAGATGGTCCACCAGATGGGCAACCGCCAGCGGATACACTGCGAAGGCCAGCCCGCCATATATGGCAATGGCCAGTAATACCCAGTTACCCATGGACGATAACAACGCCAGCAGCCCGGAGGCAACCACAGCAACACCAGATGCGACCGCCAGCACACGGCGGCGGTCATGATGGTCAGAATAGCGCCCAAGTGGGTACTGCAGCATTACACCGCCAAGGATGCCGCAGCTCATAAACATCGCCACCCCACCGGTATCCAGACCGATACGACCGGCATAAACCGCACTCATGCCCCAAAAGGCTCCCATGGCCAGCCCGGATAACAGGGCGCCATAAAGCGCGACCGGGGCGATGCGGAACAGGGTTTTCAGTTTCAGGCGCTGCACATCCTGAACTTCCGGCTGTGACACCCGGGTCCAGGTCACCGGCAGTAAACTCAGGCTGACCAGAATTGACGCCACGGCAAAAAAGCCAAAGCCACCGATCTCACCGAACTGCAGAAACTGCTGCGCCAGCGCCAGCGCGCCAAGGTTAACCACCATATAAACCGCAAAGACGCGGCCGCGCTGTTCGGTGGGTGTCTGGGCATTCAGCCAGCTTTCAATGATGGTATAAAGAATGACCAGCGCGGTGCCGGTCAGTATCCGCCCCAGGCCCCAGGCCCAGGGATTCACAAACAACACATGCAGTAATACTGAGCAGGCGACCAGTGCGGCACAGAAGGCAAATGCCCGTATATGGCCCATGCGGGATATGAGCGGCAGGGCCAGAAAGGTACCGATGAAAAACCCTACAAAATAACCGGACATTATCAGGCCCATATTGCCGTCGGAGAATCCTTCCTGCGCACCCCGCAACGCCAGCAGAGTATTCAGCAGTCCGGTTCCCAGCAGCAACAGGGCAGCCCCGCACAGCAGTGCTGTAACAGGGATAATCAGTGGCAACATAAGTTGGCTCCCGCGGTCCGCAGACCACACTTAATTAATACCCGAGATGACAAGTAAACTATGAAAACCTTAAAAGCCGTGACGGTTTACCGCAAACCTGCAGGCGGGTTTCATCCAACTGCCCACATTGCGCAATTTGAGCCAGGCGATCAGGGAACTTTGATTGCTGATATCTCACTAAATTGTCGCACTGAACCGATAACAGTGTTCTAAGCCATTGAAATACCGCCTGAATTCGCCGTACATCAGGTACCATGGTTTGACCAGCTGCGGCTTTTCGGGTATTTTGCGCGGCATAAACTCAAGCCGTGGGCATCCCTCTCCGCTACACTGCCAAACACAGGCATGCGCTGTACCCTTTCACCGTGTCAGCGGGCGCAGTCGCATACAGACAGAGGGAAACACTGCGGCATCCCGGCGTCAGTCCCCGTCCCTCCCCAGGCTTTCTTCCGGATAGCCGGCCAGGACTGAGCACAGAAGAATTGTGGTTTCAAACCTGTAGCGAACAGCGGTAAAGTCTGTTCCGGACTTGTGTGTCCGACCATATAGGTCTGAAATATACATTAGTAGTAACCGCTCCATGATCAGTTGTCTGGTTGTTGTCAGCTGTGTATAAAGCGGTCGTCGTCCGCTGTAGCAGGACTATATCCTGGTACTGCAAAAACTCTGGGCCACAAGCCCTCTGCCAGCGGAACCTGCACCTGCAGATTTTGATTTTCTGACTTAAAGGCGAAATCCCGATGACTATACAAAAGGTCGATGTGCTCCTTGTCGGAGGCGGGGTCATGAGTGCCACACTCGGCACACTGCTTACCAAGCTGGACCCTTCACTCAACATCACTCTGGTCGAGCGTCTCGATCACGTTGCTCACGAAAGTACCGATGGCTGGAATAATGCCGGTACAGGTCACGCAGGTTACTGCGAACTCAATTACACCCCGGAAGACGACAAAGGCAACGTCACCATAGACCGCGCCCTGACCATCAACGCCAATTTTGAAGTATCACTTCAGCTGTGGAGCCACATGGTCGAGAAAGGCGCTTTGCCCGATCCGGCCAGATTCATCAACTCCACGCCTCACATGAGTTTTGTCTGGGGTGACGCCAACGTCGAATTTCTGCGCCAGCGCCACCAGAAAATGAGTGCTCATCACCTGTTCCGCGAAATGGAATTCAGTGATGACCCGGAAGTCCTGAAAGAATGGATGCCGCTGGTCATGGCAGGCCGTGACCCGAAAGAAAAAGTGGCAGCTACCCGGGTGCTGCATGGTGCCGACGTGGATTTTGGTTCCCTGACCCGTCATCTCGTCTCCCGCATGCAGGAAAAAGACAACTTCGAACTCCTGCTGGAGCATCAGGTAGAAGACTTTAAACACGAAAAAGACGGCAGCTGGACGGTCACCATTGAAGACCGCAAAACCGGCAAAAACAAAACGTTTAACGCCGGATTTGTCTTCCTCGGCGCCGGTGGCGGTGCCCTGCCACTGCTGCAGGCCTCCGATATTGATGAAGCCAAAGGCTATGGTGGTTTCCCGGTTTCCGGTCAGTGGCTGGTCTGTAAAGATCCGGACATTGTTAAACAACATCACGCCAAAGTGTACGGTAAGGCTGCTATCGGTGCGCCGCCGATGTCGGTTCCGCATCTGGATACCCGGATTATTAACGGTGAGCCGGCCCTGTTATTCGGCCCTTACGCAGGCTTTACCACCAAGTTCCTGAAAGCCGGTTCCAAATTCGATCTGCTGAAATCCGTCAGCTCTACCAATCTGATCCCGATGATGTCAGTGGGCATTCACAATATGGATCTCACCAAGTACCTGATCGGTGAAGTGATGCAATCCCATTCAGATCGTGTGGAAACTCTGCGTGGGTATTTCCCTAACTGCAAAGACAGCGACTGGACACTGGCCGAAGCCGGTCAGCGCGTACAGGTAATCAAGAAAGACGAAAAAGGCAAAGGCAAGCTGGAATTCGGTACCGAACTGGTCGCCGCCAAAGATGGTACTCTGGCCGCTCTGTTGGGCGCCTCCCCCGGTGCATCCGTAGCTGCCAAAGCCATGCTGGAAGTACTTGAACGCTGCTTCCCGGAAAGCATGAAAAATGGTTGGGCAGAAACCCTGAAGGAAATTATCCCTTCTTATGGCGAAGACCTGACCACCAATGAAGCGTTGCTGTTAAGCATCCGTGAACGCACCCTGTCGACGTTAAAGTTGAAATAAAAAGAAGCTGAAATAATTTTTTATTTGAGTGAAGCCCGCGCCAGAATCATCTGCCGCGGGTTTTTATTTTTGTGGCCATTTAACCGGCTTTGGTTACTTCGCAGCAGAGTTAGTTCCTGAAACACTTTATCCCCACCCTCTGCTGACCCTTCCCCCCTAACAAACGGAACACTCAGCGCTGTTCTTATTCGTATTCTCCGTACTCAACAGAAAACGGAGACAGACATGAAAGCACTGACAACAAAACCGATTGCCGCCATCGTCCTGACCTCGAGTATTTTTTCCGCCGATCTGAGGGCAGAAGAATTTAATGACGCCGATGTATTTGTTGGTGGCAGTATGTCGTACAGTAAACTCGATAACCTGAGCATCAGCAGCAACGATGTCAGCGTGCCGGAAGATATCAACGAATTTGACGACGACCGCCACAGCTGGAAAGCCTTTGCCGGCGTCTGGTTTAATTCCTGGCTGGGGGTTGAAGGCCAGTATCTGGATTTAGGTGAGTTTGAAAGTGCCGGCACCAAAGTGGACCCGACCGGTAAAACCCTGTCCCTTCTGGTTGGCCTGCCACTGACCGAACAGACCCGTCTTTATGCCAAAGGGGGTCGTATGTGGTGGGAAACAGACGTTAACGGCCCACTGGGATTTGATACCAGCCGCGAAGGTGACACTATGTTTTATGGTGTGGGGTTAAGTGCGGGCATTCTGCCTAACGTTAATCTGAGAGCGGAATACGAGCGGGCAAAATTTGACGATGATAATTTTGAAGCCGATCTTGATTTTGCCTCACTGGGGGCAGAATTTATTTTCTGATGCAGCAGCAACTCAGAGCAATCAGCCAACTGAATAAACAGGGCTGATTGCTCTGGCCGCCATAACACTTACAGAGCGATGGCGGCTAACAGCAGGGCTTCCTGGACTTCAATCGCCGCACCTAAGGTATCACCGGTACAACCGCCCAGACGTTTCATCATCACCTGACGCGCCAGCGCCATCAGAGTAAACCACAGCGCCAGAATAAACAGCACCTGCTGTTGCAGAAACAGCACACTGAAAACAGCAATCAGCGCGGCAATAATAAAACACCGCAATGGCGTGACCCCGGCGACTAAAGCGGAACCCAGCCCTTCTTTGCGGACATAAGGTGTGGTCCATAAAATGCCCATAACACTGCTGCGCGCCATGACCGGAACCAGCAGAAAACCACCGCATAACAGCCACAGATTCCAGTGCTGCAGCTGAGCAGGATTTCCCTGTAAGGCTTTATCCAATAAAGCAAACACTGCGGCAAATTTGATTAGCAGAACAACCAGCAACACGGTTATTCCCATGGGTCCGGATTGCGGATCTTTCATAATGGCCAGTGTTTTCTCTTTATTACCCAGCCCTCCGACCCAGGCATCGGCACTGTCAGCCAGGCCATCCAGATGCAGAGCGCCGGAAAAAAATACCCACAATCCCAGCAACAAGGCTGACAGTAACAGCAAAGAAACACCGGGGTTATAAAGGATGCAGGCAGCACTGAAAAGCAACAGGCTGCTACCCAGTAACAGACCAACGAGCGGGTAAAAAATTAACGAGGTCGCGGCTACGGCGGCATCCGTACGTTTTAAATACGGCACCGGCAAACGGGTAAGAAACGCCATCGCATACCAGAACGCCCACCAATAACGCATCATATCGGTTCCTGATCCGTTGGTTTTAACACTGAACCATCCATCATCTCCAGGGTGACCCAGGGTTGGTACTCGTCATTATATTCGAGCTGGTCAACTTTAAAGCGCAGCATTGCGGCATAAGGAACAGACAAACGACTCATAGCGTCCGGACTTAACCCCATCAGATGCTGTGCCAGTCCGCGGATCACGCCACCGTGACACACCAGCAGCACATGCTGGCCGCTGTACTGATCTAAGAGGTTATTCCAGGCACTGATAAGACGTTGCTGAAAATCTGCAAAAGGTTCACCACCGGGAGCACAGAAGGCAAAGGGGTCAGCCCATAGCTGCGTTACCTGGAGTTCATTTTCTGCCAGCACGTCTTTAACCAGCCGGCCTTCCCAATCGCCAAAATGAATTTCAATCCATTCCTGATCAAGGGTCAGTGGCAACGCCAGCTCCGCTGCCAGTTGATCCGCCGCTTCTGCACAACGGATTAACGGCGAGCTGATGATGCGATCCCAGGCACAGGCATGGCGGCGCACGCGCTCACGGAATTGCCAGCGACCCAGATCGGTCAGCGGTGGATTCACGCGGCCGCGGAAAACATCACCACCGCTGGGTTCCCCGTGGCGGATCAGATCAATACGGGTTGTCTGCTGCTCAGCCATAAACCCTTATTCCGCGCCGGACACGTCGGCTTCCGCAAAGGTCGCCATGCTGTTATGCAACGCCAGCGCCTGGCGGATAATGCCAACGGCCACCGCCGCTCCGGAACCTTCGCCCAGACGCATACCCAGCTGCACCAGGGGTTTGCCGGCCAGCACTTCCAGCAGCACACGATGACCCGGTTCCGCCGAACTGTGGCCAAACAGCATCCAGTCACGCACCTGAGGGTTCAGGCGCGTAGCCAGCAAGGCTGCAGAGGTGGCAATAAAGCCATCCACCAGCACGGGAATACCCAGTTGCGCAGCGCGCAGATAAGCGCCGGTCATGGCAGCCACTTCCAGTCCGCCACACTGTTGCAATGCGTCCAGCGGCGATTTCACCAACGGCCGGGCACGCTCAACACTGGCCGCCAGTACCTGCTGTTTATGGCTCAGAGCTTCGCCCTGAACCCCGGTGCCCGGTCCGACCAGCGCATTCACATCCTGTTCCAGCAACAGCGCACTGAGGCAGCTGGCAGCGGAGGTATTACCGATCCCCATTTCACCGGCGATAAATAAATCACAGCCATCCTGCGCCAGACGCTCCAGTTGCTCTGCGCCAATCTGTAAAGCCGCTCTGGCCTGCGCTTCCGTCATGGCCGGCTGCTGAGAAAAGTCGGCCGTTCCGGGCATCACCGGACGCTGAATAACGCCCTCAAGATTGTCACAGGGCAATGCCGTCCCACAGTTCACCACGGCTAACGGCATCTGATGCCAGGCAGCCAGTACGGCCACTGCTGCGCCACCGGCGACAAAGTTCTTAAGCATTTCAACCGTGACCGCCTGTGGAAAAGCAGAAACCCCCTGAGCGACCACCCCATGATCAGCGGCAAAGACAACGGCTGCCGGCTGCTTCAGCTGTGGTTTTACCTGCCCCTGAAAAGCAGCAAAACGGATGGCGATGTTTTCCAGTTCGCCCAGTGAGCCTGGCGGTTTGGTTAACTGGTTCTGATGGTCGGACGCCTGCCGGCGGCTGTCTTCATGCAAGGATTTTGGGGCGGCAAGCCACCAGTTCTGATCTGACATACGTCTTAATTCCTGTCGTTTCAAAGGTGTATTCCGGGGATTCCCGGCGGCGGTTATTTCACCGCCACCGGAATACCTGCAACCACTAACGTGACCCGGTCGGCAAGGCGGGCAATATCCTGATGCAGCCAGCCACTTTCATCCACAAAGCGGCGGCTCAGGTCGCCCATGGGCACAACCCCGTGACCCACTTCGTTGCTGACCAGCAACAGTGACTGTCTGCGCTCTGCCAGCAGCGTAAGCAACCGTTCGCGCTCCCGTGGCCAGCACTGCGGATCGTCAGCCAGCAGGCAATTAGTCACCCACAGCGTAAGGCAATCCACCAGCACCAGATGATCAGCGGGAGCCCCGGCAATGGCGCCGGCCAGCTGCCACGGCTCTTCCAGCGTCTGCCAGCTGTCAGGACGGCGTTGGCGGTGATGCTCAATTCGTTGATCCATCTCTCCGTCCAGAGCCTGTGCCGTGGCAATATACGTCACGGCCTGACCGCTGTCGCTGGCCTGTTGCTCGGCGTAACGGCTTTTGCCGGATCTGGCACCGCCGAGAATCAGCTGAATTCCTGTCATGGTTTTCCTGTATTCTGGGTCTAAACTAGCAAAGGTTAATGATTTCACAGGGACATGCTTATGAGCTCTCAGACAACGGATAACGCGCCGGAACAGCGTATGCACCCCAGGGCTGTGCTGAAAAGCAGTGTGAGTGTATTTGATGATACCAGTAAGGAATACCTCGGGTTACTGGTGGACTGCTCAGATCAGGGCATTATGCTTTCTACCTACGATGCCATCGCCCCGGGTACCAGCCTGACACTCTCCATGGTGGATATCCCGCCCAACATCAATGGACGCCGCACCGGCACCTGCAGTGCCGAAGTGGTCTGGTGCGACAAGATCACCCCCAGCCTCTATGGTACCGGCTGCCGCATCGCCGAGCGCGACGACATGCTCAACACCATGCTGAAAAGCTACCAGCAGCTCTGATCCGCCGTTCCGGGCAGATGCCAGATCGCCCGGATTCCCTTACACTGCTCCAAATTCTCTGAATAACGGCGCACCATGCTGCAGTTTGGAATCGATCTGGGTGGCACAAAAACCGAAATTATCGTTCTTGATGCCGGAGGTAATACTCTGTTGCGCCGGCGTACACCAACACCCGCCCCCAGTTATACTGACATAGTTAACAATATCATTCAGATGGTGAAAGACGCTGCTGCTGAAACCGCCGCCAGCGACTTCACCCTTGGCATTGGCATTCCCGGTGCCATGAGTCCGGCCAGCGGTCTGGTAAAAAACGCCAACACCACCTGTCTGATTGGCAAAGACCTGAAAGGTGATCTGGAGCGCGGAACCGGTAAACCCGTCACCATCGCCAACGATGCCGACTGCTTTGCTCTGTCGGAAGCCACCGATGGTGCCGGTGCAGGCTACGGCAATGTCTTCGCCGTGATTATCGGTACCGGCTGTGGTGGTGGCTGGGTGGTTAACGGTGGCTTAGTCAGCGGCCCCAACGCCATTGCCGGTGAATGGGGCCACAACCCGCTGCAATGGCGCAGCGAAAACGACAGCCAGATTGACTGCTACTGCGGCCAGCAAGGCTGCTTAGAGACTCTGCTGTCCGGGCCGGGCCTGCGCCAGCAGGCGGAGAAAGAAACCGATATAGACCTGAAAGCGCAGCAATGGCAGCAGCGTGCCGAAGGTGGCGATGCTCAGGCTCTGGAGGTGCTCAATAACTACTATCTGCGCCTGGCCAAGGCACTGGCCGGTGTTATCAACCTGATGGACCCCCACGTGATTGTATTAGGCGGCGGAGTATCCAATATGCCGGGTATTTATGACGCCGTGCCGCAACTCTGGACGGATTATGTATTCTCCGACACTGTAGTGACACCGTTGAGAAAAGCCATGCACGGCGATTCCAGCGGCGTGCGCGGCGCCGCCTGGCTGGGAGCGAAAGACAGCGCCTGACCTGTTGCCAAAGGCAGCGCCACACCGGGACTAAAGGAATAAGTACAAAAGAAGAAACGCGAAAGGATAGCCAGAGCAAGATAAGAGGCCGGTTTTACCCGGCGATTTTCTCTTTAACCGCCTGCTCGTCGGCCGCCGCAGGCCGTAATCGGTCGTGACGCATCAGCACTATTACCAACACAATCGCCGGTATCCCCAGAACGGCAGCCACTGTGAAGAACTCCGCATAGCCCAAGCCATCCACCACCCAGCCGGAGAAGCCACTGATAAATTTCCCCGGCAGGGTCATCAGCGAACTGAACAGCGCATACTGAGTGGCGGTGTAATGGCGGTTGGCCATGCTCGACAGATAAGCCACAAACGCGGTACTGGCAATACCGCCGGACAGGTTATCGGCACTGATTACCAGCGCCAGCCAGGTCAGTGAAGGTTTACCGTCACTCAGCGCCATCAGCGCAAACAGCAGATTCGTTGCCGCCACCATGACCGCGCCCAGCAACAGCGGCCGCATAATGCCAAAACGCACCACCAGCACACCGCACAGCGCCGAGCCGAAGATGGTCATAAAAAATCCGAAGAATTTAGCAATACTGGCAATTTCCGATTTGCTGTATCCCAGATCCAGATAAAACGGATTGGCCATCACTCCCATGGTGATATCACTGATACGGAACAGGGCAATAAAAGCGAGGATAATCAGCGCAAAACGGCCGTTACGCTGAAAGAACTCCAGAAACGGACAAACGACAGCACTGGTGAGCCCGCGCGGCCAGTGTAGCCAGCGACTGAAAGGGCCCAACAGATAGCGGTTGAGAAAGCAGATCAGAAAGCGTTGCCATGTCGGGCGCTGATTAAACCATTCAACGGCCTTATCCAGAATCTCCGACTCCTCGCTGACGAATTCCTGCCGGTTTTTATGCTCAGGTTCATCCGCCCAGAGCAGCGCCAGCATCGCCAGCCCCATAATGCCTGCCATGGCCATATAAGCCATGGACCAATTGCTCCAGTCAGCAATAAACAGAGCACCGGCACCCGCGACCAGCAACGCAACCCGGTAACCGAAGATATAAGCCGCTGACATAGCGCCCTGCAGCGCATCGTCCACGGATTCAATACGGAAGGCATCCAGTGCGACATCCTGAGTGGAAGACGAAAAAGCCACCAGCAAAGCTGCCACGGCAATCCCCCACAGCGATTCCAGCGGATTCAGCTGGCTCATTAGTAACAGGCCAGCGGCAATGCCCAGCTGGCCGAGCAAAATCCAGCTGCGGCGCTGGCCCAGCAGGGCGCCAAACAGAGGCAGACGCAGCCGGTCCACCACAGGTGACCAGAACACTTTAATGGAATAGGTAATGCCGACCCAGGCAAAGAAACCGATAGCGGTGCGCTCAACACCAACGTCACGCAGCCAGGCGGTTAAGGTAGAAAATACCAGCAGAAATGGCAGTCCGGCGCCAAAGCCCAGCAGACTGATCACCACCACAGGTTTACGGGTGTAAATCTGCAGCGCTTCCCGTAGCCAGGGCAATCGCTCCAGTAACGTCCGCCAGCTGATCAACAACACACCACCGCCTTAATTTTCAGTCTTTAAAATTTTTGAACGCCAGCGGCATATCGATGCTTTCGTCCTGCCGGAACAGCGCCATGACCTGCTGCAGATCATCACGCTTTTTGCCGGTCACACGGATAGTTTCACCCTGAATGGACGCCTGGACTTTGAGCTTGGAGTCTTTCACCAGCTTCACCATTTTTTTGCCCAGTTCTTTATCAATGCCCTGACGCATGGTCGCTGTCATCTTCACCTGCTTGCCGGCGCCTTTCAGTTCGCCGTATTCCAGACAGCTGACCTTGATATCGCGCTTGATCATCGCACCTTCCAGCATCGGCTTCATCTGCTCGATCTGAAATTCTTCATTAGCGGTCAGTGTCACAACAAACTCTTTCAGCTCAAAGCTGGCCCCGACGCCTTTAAAATCAAACCGGCGTTCGAGCTCTTTATTGGCGTTGTCCACCGCATTCTGGGCTTCATGCTTCTCGACTTCTGATACTACATCAAAGGATGGCATAACTTTCTCCTGAGAAATTCCTGCTGCCGGCCGCTTATCGCCTCAGCGCACAAAGCCGCTATTGTAACCTGCCGTATCCCGGCTGGCACTTACAGAAAAACAAGCTAAATTTATTGCTATGCAAACCAAAATGACGCTGCACGGGGCCGGGGTATACTACTTCTCGGTGTACGGTGCCAAAGACCAGCCGATCTTTCAGTCTGTATTCGAATTCGAATACGGCCGCCAACTCCTGTCCGCCATTCCGGACACCCGCCTGATGGCCTATGTGTTGGAGGAAAAGCGCCTGCAGTTCGTCATGCGCTGCAGCCGTGACTGGACCGGGGTCATGGATGATATACAGACGGCGTTCGACAATATGCACGAACGCTGCTGGCACAAACGTCGTCAGATCTTATCGGATCAGGGCGTTGTCCTGATGGTGGACGAACAGACTCACCTGACCGATCTGATTCTGCAGCTGCATGACTGGCCAAGACGCAGCGGCCTGGTGGCCAGTGCGGATCTGTGGCCCTGGAGTTCTGATCACCAGTACCGCATGGATCATCCACCCGCCTGGATTGATACCGAATCCATGCTCAACCTGCTGTCTCACAGTCGCCGCAACCGGGCTCAGCATTATATTGATGTGATGCATAAGCCCATTACCAGCCAGCTGGATCTGGAACACGGTAATCACCCCCTGTATCAGGCGCTGGCGCGCGATCACTGGGTCGATCAGCATATGAAAAAAGAGGCGCTGACCCAATCGGCGTATCGCGAAGAAGACATACTGCGCCTGTTCAGCGATGCCTGCGAGCTGGTTGCCCGCCAGTTTGATATCACCATTGATGAGTTGAAAGACAAGCTTCACCGCCGCCGCTATCACCATCTGATGCCTCTGGTCGTCTGGTTACTGCGCGAACGCGGCATCACCCTGGAAGCCATTGCTCCCCTGCTGGATGAAGAAGAAGACCGTCTGCAATTGTGGTTACGCAACGTGGTGGCCGATCACACCGATAACGTCCGCCACAAGCTGCATAACCTGTGGGCACCGGACAACAGCGGACTGGGCAGCGGCAATGCCCTGATGGCCAGACACACAGACAGTCCGGCGCCAACAACCACACAGACGCCATCCGCGGACGAGGCACAGACACCGGGCGGCGACAGCGCAGAGTCCGATGCAGTAAAGGCCGAAACCCCGGAGACCACAGACCCCCAGGCCAGTGGTCAGGTGGTTAACCTGCATTCCTGAAACAACGCCCGTACGCGGGCGATCATACTGAATCTGCCTGCCGCTTGGTTACAGCAGCCTCAGTGACTGCCATAATCCCCCCATGACAAACACAAATAAGCCGCTCAGTATTGGCCTGCTTGGCACCGGCGCCATTGGCTCGGTCATGGCTTTACACTGGGCCAGCCAGCACCTTTTCGGGCTGCCCAGACAGCGTGGCCAGAAGACCTGTGTGCGGATTAAAACCCTGGCGGGTGACCGCCAGGTACTGAACATTCCCCCCTGGCAGGGCCAGACGCTGGACTGGTTAGTGGTCACCACCAAAGCGGCCGATACGCTGAGCGCACTGCAGAGCTGGCAGGATTACCTGCCAGCGGTGAAACGCATCATGCTGCTGCAGAACGGTATGGGCCAGCAACAGAACTGTGCTGACTGGCTGGCGACTGCCGGACTGCCGTGCGAACTCTGGGCCGCGGTTTCCACACACGGGGCCTATCGTACCGAAGAAGACCATACACCACTGGTAGTGCACGCCGGCAACGGCTCCACCAAGGCCGGACTCTGGCCCGGGGACAGCCCGCCGGCGGACCAGACCGGGAGCGCGGAAATCCCACCTGAACTCCCTCCGGGCATCACCGGCCTGACGGATATCCTGCGCCCCATGCGCATAAAACTGGCCATCAATGCGGTCATCAACCCTCTGACGGCGGTATTGCAGTGCCCTAACGGTGAGCTGGTATCGGACCCGCGGTATTTGCCGCAGCTGCAGGCACTGGCGCAGGAAATCGATCATTTTTACCATCAGCTGAACTGGTACCTGCCGGAACCGCTGGCACAGACGGCGGCAATGGTCGCGCAGACCACGGCCGCTAACCGGTCATCAACCTATCAGGACATTCTGGCCGGGCGCCCTACTGAGCTGCCCTGGATCAGCGGCTATCTGCTGCATCAGGCACGACAGCAAGGCACAGAACTGCCGCTGACCGCTGACCTGTACCACCAGACCGGCGAAAGTGGAGCCGCACATACCCCCTGAATCAATACGGAGCCTGAGGATATGCTGCTGATCAGACAGAAAATCATGCTCACTACTGTTGCGGTGTGTGCTCTGATCATTCTGATCACTACGCTGGCTTATATTCTGGCGGCGGAACGGGTCGGACGTGAACATCTGGTACCTGTGCTGAACGACACGGTCGCCGGGCTGATTCAGACGCAGCTGAAAGCCTCCCCTTCTGATCCGGATGCCATACAAACCAGCCTGGATCAGGTGATTCACCATTATCAGATACGCGAAGCGGCCCTCTACAATGGCGAGGGTCAGCGCCTGCTGCACAGTTATCGCGGGGCACCACGTCTGCAGGCGCAACTGGCTGCCAAACCCGCAGAGACAGACCAGGCACAGGATGACCGTTACCGCTATGCGTTATCTTCGCCCCGGGGCCCGATGCAACTGGTACTGGTCAACGATGTTTCTCTGTCCGGCTTTTTTCTGCACGACACCCTCACCACCAGTCTGTTTGTGGTCTGCATTTCCGCCCTGCTGATTTTTATTCTGTACGCCGCCACACGCCGTTGGCAGAGACGCCCCTACCGGCAGCTGGTGCAGAGCGTTGAACAGGCTTCAGGCAGTGCCAGTCAGGGGCAACATCACTATATCGCCAATGCCGACCCGGATTACCAGCCCCTGATCCGCGCCATCAATGATTTGCTCTGGCAGCATCAGCAGCGCACTCAGAAACTGACTCAGGCCCATGAACAGGCCGAAAGCGCGCGTCAGCGGGCAATTCGTCTGTCAACGGAAACCCGCCAGAGCAATGAACACCTGGCACAGGAAATTGCCGTACGCCGTGGCATTGAAACCCAGCTCACCAATACTCAGTTCCTGCTCGACGATGTGATTAACGCCATGCCGTCCGCCCTGTTTGTTCTTGATGAAAGCCTGCATATTATTCAGTGCAATGAGCTGGCCGGCGACTGGCTGGAACAGCCGCATCAACAGCTTAACGGTAAGCTGCTGTTTCATTTTATCCCTGAGCTTGAAACCTTACGCGATGAATTACTGGACACCAGCGCCGGCATCCGCACCCGGGAGCGTTTCGCTATTGGCAGCTTTCATTCCGGCACCGTGTTTGACCTGATTCTCTACCCCCTGACAGGCCAGCAACAGGCCCGTCAGGTGCTGCGCATCGACGATGAAACCCAGCGCCAGCAGCTGGAAGAAAAAATGGTCCAGAGTGAAAAAATGGCCACTGTTGCGGGTCTGGCGGCCGGGGTTGCGCACGAAATCAACAATCCGCTGGGCGCCATCCTGCAAAACCTGCAGAACATACGCCGGCGTCTGCAGCCAGGTTTGAAAGCCAATGAAGAGGCAGCGGCTAAACACCACCTGCCGCTGGAGAATCTCAGCCACTATCTGCAGGACAGAAGCATCAACCAGTTTATGGATAACATTCAGCAGGCCGGTGAGCGTGCCGCCGATATTGTGACCAATATGCTGAGGTTCTCCCGTACCGGTCAGAATCAGAAACAAGCCTGCGACCTGAATTCTCTGATCGCCGACTCTCTCACCATTGCACTGGGCGAGCAGAGCCTGCGCAATGTTCATGTGGATTTTCAGCCGACCGCACATCCGGTGATCGCTGAAATCCTGACCGGAGAAATGGAGCAGGTATTGCTGAACCTGATTGTTAATGCCGGCCAGGCTCTGCAAAGTCATCAGGCCGGGCAACAGGTGTTACAACCACAATGGAAAGCGCAGATAAAAATCAGCGCTATATATCAGGGAGACCAGGCTGTACTCAGCGTCGAAGACAACGGCCCCGGGATACCGCCAGGCACTGTCTCGCACATTTTTGAACCTTTTTACACGACCAAAGAAGTGGGTACCGGAACCGGGCTGGGGCTGTTTATTTCCTGGCTTATCATCACCAGCCATCATCAGGGCAAAATCCGTTATTTCACCTCCTCCTCAGGAGGCGCAGGCTTTGAAATACGCTTACCACGCAAAGCCGACAGTGAAGCTTTGCAACATGACATACGCGATATTTAAGCAGCCCAATCTTGACCACCTCTCCACAAGTCTATAGTCTCGCCAGCGATCAGGTGCTCTGATGCTTTCTGCTGATGAGTTAAACGGGAAGACTGGTGCGTTACTGTTCTCATCCACAGAACAACGGCAAACCCAGCGCTGCCCCCGCAACGGTGATCGACCACACTGCTGACCAGATGCCACTGCGCGATTTTAAAAGTGCGGGAAGGCGTCAGCAGAGACTCTGATGAGTCGGGTCGTCAGCCCGGATACCGGCCTGAATAAAGTTAACTGACGTTGCGGTGGGCGACGAAGACATACACGCTGCATGCTGCCTGAGCACCCTGCCCGGATTGTGTCTTCCTCCTGCTGCCGTAATCATTAATACGCGGCTGAATGAAAATCCTGACTCAAGCGAACATACTGCCATTTGCTCTGCTGTTCCCGGCGCTGTTATTTCCGCGCCTGTCATTCGCTGATGCACCAGAGCCTGCCAGCAGCACAGAGACAACCCGGCTGGCACCCGTTGAAACGCTTGGCCAACGCTCCCCGGAAGTGTCACCAGTGGATCTGCCCGGTTCACATAGCCGTGTTGATCTCAGCGCTGATAATGCCGGAGATCATCAACTGGAAGATATTCTGCAGCAGCAGGCCGGTATTCAGGTGCGCCAGCTTGGTGGCCGTGGTCAGTTTTCTTACCCAAGTATACGTGGCGCCAGCGGTAAGCAATTACAGATTGTCTGGGATGGTATTCCATTAACGTCGCTGAATAATTCCGAAGGTGAATTGCCCAGTGTCGGGCTTTCTGCATTAGGCAGCATTGATATTTACCGTGGTGTCGCACCGGCAGAACTGGCACCGACGGCCATTGGTGGCACCATACATCTTCGTTCAAAAGATCATTTCGACACCCCTGCATCCGGCCACGCTTATACCAGCATCGGCAGTTATGGTTATTATTCCGCCGGAGTGTGGCAGCAGTATCAGAATAACGCCTGGCGATTTTTCGCCGCGGCGGACTGGATGGAAGCGGAAAATGACTTTGATACCAAAACCGATATCAACGCGTTTAATAATCCCAATGAGAGCAGCACTGAAAAACGCCTGAATAATGCTGCCGATCACAGAATGGCACTGTTACGTGCCGACTACACCGGCAATACCAGGATTAAACCGTCAGTGGTTTATCAGTATCAGAAAAAACGGCGTGAATTACCCGGCCTGCGTAATATCCCACAAAACGACGCTTATTTTGCCAGCGAAGATAACCGCCTGTCGCTGCGCCTGAATATTCCCTATTCACAACAACAGCAGACCGACATCATTACCAGCGTTTATACGCTGAACGAAACCTACGATGATCAGGGTGACAATATTGGTCTTGGCCGGCAGAAGAATTATTACCGCACCAAAGGCACGGTTCTGCGTATTAATCATCACTCAGACGCAGGCAATATCAGTAACCTGCTGACGTTATCTGTACGCTCAGAAACCACCGAATCCGACTTCGCTCTGATCAGTGATGCGACTGTCGAACTTAATTGTCTGACCGGTTCCGGTTGCCCTTATGACTATCAGCGCCGACAGTATCAACTGGGGGATCGTGTCAGCGGGCATATTAACGATGCAATTATGCTCAATGGCCAGTTGAGCGTGGTGAAGTTCAGTGATACCCAACAGAATCATTACGGGATTTCTGATCAACGTGCAAACGAGCGGTTTACCACTGGCGATGCCGGCGTAAACTTCCGCCTGAACGACAATAACCAGCTCGATGTATTAATCAGCCGTCAGGTGCGCCCGGTTTCGACTCAGGAATTATTCGGCGACCGGGGATTAACTGAAGGCAATCCGGACCTGAAATCCGAAACCTCCAAAGGCATAGATGCCGTATGGCGTATAACCAGTGCTTATGGTGAATACAGTCTGTCTGCGTATCAGCGTGTACGTGATGATGCCATCGTCGCCAGTGCTGACAGCCGTGGCGTGATCAAATATCAGAACCTGGCGCAGACCAACCATCGTGGTGTTGAACTCAATATGAGTATCGACTTAACCCATAACCTGACCCTCAACGGCAACAGTGGCTGGCACCGGCACACAATTGCAGAACACAGCCGGGACTTTTTTGTTGGCAAACGTGTACCGAATCAGCGTACCTGGGATAACTATTACAGCCTGACTTACCAACACGGCAAGATAAGTACATCGCTGGCGTGGCTACTGCAGAGTGGCGGATTTTATGAATCCAGCAATCGCCTTCCGATCGGCGAGAAAAATCAGATCGACTGGAATATTTTCTATCAGCTGCAGAACTTCAGACTGCAGTTTAATGCCTTTAACCTGACCGACAACCAGCTCTCAGATTTCTACAACTACCCGGTTCCGGGTCGGAACTATTCCGTAAAAATTGACTACTCATGGTGATATTAATGAACAGAATTTATCCATTGTCACTTGCTGTTGCAGCAGCCATTCTGACCGGTTGTGGTGGCTCATCAAGCAGCTCTCCGGATTCTATCGACATTACCGATTATACCGCTGTGATCACGGAAGCGGTTTATGGATCCGGATCAGAAGTTGCTCTGGCCGATGCTGCAGATCTGAGCAATATTACTCAGGGTTATTACGCTGACGTTGCCACCGATTACTTTACTGCCAGTCATAATGGCTATTACTGGTATATTGGTCGTGACGGTATCGATAACATCAGTAAATATGAACCTGCTCAACCCAACGCCAACTACTACGGAAGCAATGGTTACTCCCTGTTAGACGACGATCAGGTGTCCAGCTCCAACGTACACGCCATGGCATTTATCTCTGACCAGCGCGCCCTTCTGACCCGTTACGGTCAGACATCTGCCTGGATCGTCAACCCGGAAGCGGATAATGCTGCCGGTTTTAAAGTCGGTGAAATTGATCTCAGTGCTTACCACAGCAGTGATGATACCGTAACGCCGTATCCCGAAATGGACGATGTCGCTCTGTACGACGACAAAGCTTTTATCACCCTGCAGCGCCTGGGCAACGAGAACGATGGTTATGCCTACGAACGCGCTCCCTATGTTGCCGTGTTCAATACGGAAACCTATCAGGAAGTGGATACTGACGTTGATAATGCCGGTCTGAATGGTATCGAACTGGATATTACCAACCCGATTAACATCGCCACTGCAGATAACGCCCTTTATATTCAGGGGATCACCTACGATGGTTCTTATAGCGGTGGGCTGGTCAGAATCGATATGAACAACTATGCACAAGAAACTGTATACAACCCGGCTGTTACCTCTACCAGTATCAGTGATGTCGCCGTAGCTGGCGGTAAAGTTTTCGTCGTAGTCTATAACGGCTGGCAGGATAACGCCCTTGCCATAGTGAACACTGATGGCAGCCTGACCACGCTGGAAGATTTTTCTGGTATATATATCAGCTTTATTACCACTGGTCCTGCCGGCGATCTTTGGTTAGGCCGGGGGAATGACGGCAACAGCAGCTCCGCTGTACTGCATATTTCACCAGCCGACTATTCCATTGTCGACAGCGTGGAAACCAACCTGGATCCGATCGGCATCAGCTTTGTTGATAATCAGGAATAACAGGTCATTGTTATGGGCAATCGTTTATCAAAAATCGCAACCAAAACAGGTGACAAAGGCGAAACCGGCCTGGGGGATGGCTCACGGGTCAGCAAAGACAGTCCGCGGGTACAGGCCATCGGCGATGTGGACGAACTGAACTCCTGGATGGGCCTGCTGCGGGCCCATCTGAGTGATACTGATGAACTCCAGCCATTGCTCAATCAGATTCAACACGACCTGTTTGATCTGGGGGGAGAGCTTTCTGTCCCCGGTTTTGATGCCCTGAGCGAACATCTGTTGCAGGATATTGAAGATAACCTGGAAGCACTGAACGAAACTTTGCCACCGCTGAAAGATTTTATTCTGCCCGGTGGCAATATTCCGGCGTCCCATGCGCATATGGCGCGGACGGTTTGTCGGCGGGCCGAGCGCTCACTGGTTGCACTGGCAGAGACGGAAGATGTAAACACCCTTGGACTGCGTTACATCAATCGTCTTTCTGATCTGATGTTTGTTATGGCACGGGTGCTGGCAAGACGCAATAATGGCCAGGAAATTTACTGGCGCAGTCGTCATACCAAAGGTTCCTGACGGTATTAAAAAAAGCCTGCTAACAGCAGGCTTTTTATATCAGACCGGATTAAACCAGTGCTGAAATGTTACACACGGAATTGTTTCACCCGCTGCGCCAGATCATCACTGATCTGTTGTGTTGAACGAACGGCCTGCACAGTGCCTTCGGCGTTGGCAGAGGTCTGCTCACCACTGTTGCGGATAGCCGCCAGATTGTTTTCAAGATCAGCCGCACTCTGCTGCTGTTCATTAGCACTGCCAACAATACCACCGGCTTTTTCCCGTATATTATTCATACTGGTCTGGATTTCATGCAGTGTAGTGCTGACTTCACCGGAGCTTTCAACTGTTTTATCAACCATGCTGCGGTTAACCTCCATTGTATCAACCGCACTGACAATATTTTTCTGTACTTCACTGATCAGTTCTTCAATTTCCCGGGCTGATCCCTGAGTCCGGCTGGCCAGAGTACGTACCTCGTCGGCGACCACGGCAAAACCACGGCCCTGTTCACCGGCACGCGCGGCTTCAATCGCGGCGTTCAGTGCCAGCAGATTGGTTTGTTCCGCAATACCTTTGATGGTTTCCAGAATACTGCTGATACTGGTCGAGTTCTCCGCCAGCCGGTTAACGGCATTCACGGAATTGGTCATTTCCTGCGACAGCCCGCGCACCTGATCCATCACCCAGGTGACTACCTGATCAGCCTGATTGGATTTCTGCTGGCCATTATCCACGGCGCTTTCAGCTTCACCGGCCAGCTGTACCACAACGCCGGCGCGCTCTGCCATCGCGCTGATAATACGTGAGACTTCTTCCGTCTGATCGAGCTGAATACCCACAGCTTCCCGGCTGCGGTTAGCAATGCCTTCCACTTCATTGACGTTTTTACTGACGGCTTCCGATGTATCTTTTACCGCGGCTAAGGTAGCGCGGATATTGGCGATCATTTCATTAAAGGCATCCCGCATCTGTCCCATTTCATCCTTGCCGCTGAAGCGGATTTCATGGGTCAGATTACCGCCCGCAATTTCTCGGGCGGCACTGGCAAAACGTTTAATGGTGTAACGCACCGACATATAAAACGCCAGGTACAGATAAACCACCACACTCAGTACCACGATCAGCACCGCAGCCAGCATCACAATACGATCTTTCTGGGCGGATAAGCGCTGATTGAGTTTGTCTGAGATTAACGGAAAAATCTGCTGTTCCAGAGTATCCAGTACATCTGTCTGTTGCTGATACCAGCGGTCATATTCCTGCCAGCTGCCGTCAATGGACTCTGCCAGAATAATTTCTTCATCGATTTTATTCCGCATGGTCTCAAGCAGCGTTCTGATTTCACCGGCATTCCGGGTCAGTACAGACGTCGCCAGCGTACCGGCGTTGCTAAGCAGAAACTCCACGTCCGGTTCAGCCGCTAACAGCTGGTCATAGCTGGCATTCATAAGGTCATAGGTTGCAGACTGCAGATACTGTTCGGTAAATGCATAAATCCCGGCCCCATGCGCCAGCCCGGTTTTGGCACGGATATCGGGCATGACATTCAGCATGCCGATGAGGCGCTGAATATCAGCATCGGAATCCAGTGATATTCTCTGCTGCTGCATATACTGACGCACCACCAGATAATATTCATCCACGGCCATCTGATAGTATTTATATTGATCACGGAAGGTTGGCTGTCGATGCTCACCGGAGATTTTCAGTCGTGGCAGAAATTTATCGTTCCAGTCGTTCAGCCATTTCTGCAGCTGGCTGTTTTCCGCGCTGTCGGCTAACCCTTTTGCTTCCTGAGGCAGACGCTGAATCATATCACTGGCTTTCTGATGCAGGTCGTCATTGCTTTTATGGGTAGCCACTGAGCCCAGGTCACGGAAGTTTTCCAGTTTACGGGCATAGGCCAGTAAGGCCTGTGAGGTAGTCAGTCCCGCCAGTTCCTGTTCGGTTTTATTCACCGATTCAAAAGCCGATAAAAATACCTGTGCACTGAGTACCGCCAGGGGAACCACAAACAGTAAACTGATCAGCGAAAATTTCGCCGCATAACTCAGTTGTGACATCAGCCTGATTGCAGGCCACATTAAGGCTTTGAACATACGTTTTATCTACCCGTTATTCCGGCTTTATTGTTCTCTGGCAGTCATATCACACATACCCTGCTGCGGAGGTTCACCGGGTAAACCTGCGACAGTGACATAATGATAGACCAGCCACTTTTATCCCCCCTGACGATGTAAGTGCAAATCTGTGTGAGTTATGTAACCGTGGCCCGAATTGATACATCAATAGGTTTCGTGTTCTCATTCTTAGGAATGAGGCTGTGTCTTATAACGACACAAAGTCGCACGCTGAACAGACGCAGGCGGATTACCGCGACAAGGCTCTTTCACGTATAGTAAGTCCCGCTGTTCCGATATCCCAAAAGGCCATTAACATGACGACTGAGCACGAAAAACATCAGCAGAAAATGCAGAAATACAAAGAAAAAGTAGACTCCGCTATCGAACGGGCTCAGGAAGAGCGAGGTGTCATTATTGTTCTCACCGGCACCGGGAAAGGTAAAAGCAGCTCAGGATTTGGCACCCTGATCCGTACTCTGGGTCACGGTTATAAAGCCGGTCTGGTGCAGTTTATTAAAGGCACCTGGGATTGTGGTGAAAGTAAAATACTGTCGACGCTGCCCGGTCTGAGTATTGAGGTCATGGGCTCCGGCTTTACCTGGGAAACGCAGAACCGCGAACAGGATCAGCAGGCGTTTGATCAGGTGTGGCCAAAAGCCGAAGCGATGCTGAAAGACCCGGCATTAAAAACCGTTATGCTGGACGAAATCACCTATATGCTGGCGTATGAGCTGCTCGATTTTGCAACGCTGGAAACCGCTCTGCGCAACCGCCCGGCTGAACAGAACGTCATTCTGACCGGCCGTGGCGCCCCCACCGCGCTGCGCGATATCGCCGACACGGTGACTGATATGAAAATGGAAAAACATGCCTTTAAAGCCGGAGTAAAAGCCCAGCCCGGCATTGAGTGGTAAACAGCACTGTAAAAAAACGGCTACAAAGCTTTCAACAAACTGTCACCGCGCTGACACAGCGACTTCCCAGCATAGGAGCTTTCTCACCCGACAAGTAAGGAAGCTGCTATGAAAATCAGCCGCAGAAAATTTATCTCTGGTACCAGCGCCGGCGTTGCCGGTGTCTGTTCACTGGGTTATTCACCACTGAACCTGGCGATGAGTGATGTCAGAGTCAACGACGATATCAGCCCGGGCGCGTTTAACTATGGCGTGGCCAGCGGCGACCCGCGCCAGGACCGCGTTATTCTGTGGACGCATTTCCAGCCCGATGTTGTCATGCCGGTGACCGTTCACTGGCAGGTTGCACTGGATGAGAATATGACCGACGTCGTGTCCTCCGGTACCTTCGTGACCCATGCCAGCCGCGACTACACCGTGAAGGTTGACGTCACCGGCCTGAGTCCGGCCACCACCTACTTTTATCAGTTCCGCGTGGACAACGTCACCTCACCGACAGGCCGCACCCGCACCGCCCCTGAAGGCGATATTGATCAGGCCCGTTTTGCTGTGGTGTCCTGCTCCAGCTACGCCCATGGCTACTTTAATGTGTACCGGGCACTGGCTGGCCGCGATGATCTGGATGCCATTCTGCATCTGGGTGATTATCTGTATGAATACGCACAGGATGCCTATGGCGAAGCATCACTGCGCGGCGAGCGCGGTCTGGCACCGGCCCATGAAATTGTTTCTTTATCCGATTACCGCCGCCGTCATGCGCTGTACAAACTGGATGATGACCTGCAGGCCGTACACCGCCGCCATCCCTTTATTACCGTCTGGGACGACCACGAATTTGCCAACGATGCCTGGCTCAACGGCGCTGAAAATCATGATGACAGTGAAGGCGACTGGCAGACGCGTATGGCGGCCGCCAAAAAAGCCTATTTCGAGTGGATGCCGATCCGGGAAAACTTTGATGACAGCATTACCCGCACACTGAGCTACGGTAATCTGGTCGATCTGCTGATGCTGGATACCCGTATTGAAGGCCGGGTGGTACAGCCCGCCGGCAGTGATAAGCAGGCAGAAGCCAAAGACAGCAACCGTACCCTGCTGGGGTTTGAACAGGAAGCCTGGCTGTATACCAAACTGCAGAACAGCACAGCCCGCTGGAAACTGCTGGGTCAGCAGGTCATGATGGCACAGCGCTACTTTATCGATCTGCCGGATCATTTTGGCGGCGGTGCGTCGCTGTGGCTCGACAGCTGGGACGGCTACGCCGCCAACCGTGACCGCTTACTGGCCACCATCCGCGATAACCGGATTGATAACGTCGTGGTGCTGACCGGCGACGTACACACCTCGTTCGCTTCGGATCTGAGCGATAACCCTTACGACACGGATCACTATAACCGCCACAGCGGCGAAGGCTCGCTGGCCGTGGAGTTTGTGACACCATCGGTGACCTCGCCCGGTTTTCCACCGGTGATTGCGGAAACCGGCGCCGCTACGATTATGGCCGGCAGCCCGCATATTAAATACGCAGAACTGCGTCAGCATGGCTTTATGCTGGTGACCTGCACACCCGAAATGGCTCAGTCAGACTGGTACTATGTACCACAGATTCTGACTCCGTCAGCGGCATACCATCATGGCCGCAGTTACCGCACACAAGCGGGTGCCAATCGCCTGCAGTCTGTGGAGCAGCCGCTTAGCTGAACAGCGCCGCAGAGGCATCCCGCTCAGCGCGATGCCTCAAACTGTTTCTGCAAGGTACTTTCGTCTGCCACACCTTCCATCGGCTGCCAGTTCGCCACCTGATAATTGCCGCCAACCCATTGCTGGCACAACTGGGTATATTCTTCTGTGGCGCCGAACTCACGGATAAATTCATTCACTGTTTTCAGCAGCGTGTAATTTTCGGCTTCCGCTTTCACCCCGACCGTGTATTCCCACAGACTGCTGGCCAGATTATCGGGCAGGACTTCCAGTTGCCCGTACCAGGGGCTTTGCGGGTTTTCACAGGCCCAGTAATAAATAGGCAGATCCACCGCAAATGCATCCACCACGCCTTTCGCCAGCGCATCATGAATCCAGCTCTGGTCGGTGTAAGCCAGTAAGTTGCCCAACTCCACTTTGCCGCCGGAGCGGTTTTTATTGGCGCGCCAGCGCAGCCCGGCTTCTTCCAGCGTTGCGAACGCCGCCGGATCATTGATACAGCCCAGCACCTTACCCTCCAGGCACTGCACACCCTTAATCTGCTCATCGCCTTTGCGCCGTGCCAGCACATACGGCAGAAACAGGTAGGGAATGGAGAACGCCAGATCCTCATACCCAGGGTCCGGTGGCAGCGCACTCCACATCAGGTCGGCGGGCGGTTCACCGCGCCCGGCACCACAATCCAGCAGCTGGGTACAGAGATCCCACGGGTGCTCGATAAAGGTACATTTCACTCCCAGATAGCGGGCAAATGCGCGCGCCATATCGGCATCAAACCCCTGCAGTTCATCGCCGTGATCCGGGTGAAACGAGACGCCGACGAATTTAGGCTCAATTGCCACCCGGATTTCGCCACGGGCGCGGATGCGGGCCAGATGATCTTCATGGCTGGCGGGTAAGTATTCGGTTTTACGCAGATCGTTAAAACTGTTGCGCGCCGGTTGCGGGTTTTCCATATCCATACTGAGCAGGCCCTGCAGCTCTTCGCTCAGTCTGACAGTCCAGTCACTGCGGTTGTGCATGCGCGAACGGGTGGTATCACTGAGCTCCACCGTGGCCTGAATCACACGGTTATTGCCTTCGATTTCCTCCAGGTGTTCATGCATGGAACCCAGCAGATCGGTCAGTGATGTCATGGCGCCGGCAACCCGCTCGTTCAGCGAACCCAGCTCGGTTTCAGACTGATCCAGCAGCGCCACCAGCTGGTTTTCTATCTGGCTTAAATCAATCTGTTCAAAGGCTTCTTTGGCACTTTCCCGGGTCTGCATGGCCAGGTTGCGCACTTCATTGGCCACTACCACGAAACCGCGCCCGGCGTCGCCGGCATGGGCCGCTTCGATGGTGGCATTCAGTGACAACAGATGCACGGTCTGGCCAATGGAATCAATGGTGTCGATCACCGCCCGCGAATGTTCCGCTTTTTCTTTCAGCTGCGCCTGCAGCTCAGCAAAGCGGGAGGAAAAAAACTCATGGACCTCTTTCAGCTTCTGCTCCATTTCGCTGCGCAGTCGCTGACTCTGGTGATCCCCTTCGGCCAGGTGACGCTGGGTCTCATCTACAAACCTGTGCTGGTCCGACGTACGGTCATTGATTTCGCCCAGACTGCCGTCCAGCGCTTCCAGACCACTCTGCAGATGCTGCTGCAGATGACGGATGCGCTGCATCATCGCGGGCAGTTCATTAACCAGCCCCTGTAACTCACGCGCGGCCTCACGTTCATGCAGCAGTTGCTGCAGTGCGGGCGGCAGGTCGTGACTCTGTTGCAGGGCGTCCCAGTCAGCGTTCTCCAACAACAAAGGCCAGCCAGGGGCCTCTGGCTGGCTCCGGCGGAAGAGTTTCATGCTGTGATCTCCGTCCCCACAGACGCAGGGCGATAGTTATTGACAGGTTTATCTAAACCTAGAATAAATACTGATATACGCCAGCGACTCTGCTCAGTTTGTCAGCCCTTTATCTGAGCATTTTCCGCGGCTGCCACCTGCGTCTGAACGGCACATAGCCCTGCCCGCGGCGGGGGAGTAAAATACGGCCAGTAACCCGCACGGTACAGGAACGATTAAAGGAACGATGGCACGCAAAAAACAACCACAACCCGATGGCCTGCAGGGCAGTCTGTGGCTCAACGACAGCCAGTCAGCGTTTGCCGCGGATCAGGTTCATCTGCTGCGTGCAATCGACGACAGCGGGTCCATTTCAGCGGCTGCCAAACAGGTGGGTATCAGTTATAAAACCGCCTGGGAACGGGTAGACGCCATTAATAATATGGCTCCCCGGCCGCTGGTTGAGCGGGCCGCCGGCGGCGCGCAGGGCGGGGGCACCTTATTGACCGAATATGGCAAAGGCATCGTGCGTGGCTTTGAGGCAATGCAGAAAGAACATCAGGCATTTCTGCAACAGCTGAGCCGCAAAGTGCATTCCTTGACCGACGTCGCCGACTTTATGACCGGCGGCACCCTGAAAACCAGTGTCCGCAATCAGTTCCGTGGAATGATCAGCCGGATTATTCCGGGCACGGTCAACAATGAAGTTCATATCCGCATTTCAGAACATCGTGAGCTGATCGCCATCATCAGTGATGAAAGCTGCCTGGCACTGGGACTGGAACCGGATGTACGCGTGATTGCCCTGGTAGAAGCCAGTGCCATCATGCTCAGCCGCAGCCATGATCTGAAGGTCAGTGCGCGTAACCAGCTCAGCGGCGTGATCAAACGGGTTATCCCCGGCGCCGTGAATTGCGATGTGGTGCTGGATATCGGCGACTGTAAATCACTCAGTCTCAGCATGACCAATGGCAGCGCTGAAAAAATGGCCCTGCAGGCCGGTGACTCTGTGTCTGCATTTTTCAAATCATCCAGCGTGATGTTATTGGTTGAAGCCTGATAACGGACAGCGTCCGGTCAGCGGTTAAACCACCAGAGCGGAGACCGCGCCCCGCCAGCGAGAGCGGGTACGTGCCAGCCACCAGGCCAGTGGAATCCCCAGCATCAGCAGCAACAGGGTGACCACCGTCGCCAGTTTCAGCGTCAGCCAGACAGCATGCAGATCCGCTTCACTCAGCATGGAAATACCCGCTAGTTGCGGCTGTAACCGTAGCGGGCAATCAGGGTGGCGACGGCGTCCGTCTGCAGATATTTCAGCAGCGCATCCGCCGCCGGATTGCCCTGACCTTTTTTCAGCAATACCGCATCCTGACGTATGGGTTGATAATAATCGGATGGAATAATCCAGGCGCTGCCGGATTTGACCTGACCGTCCGCCATAATCTGCGACATCGCCACAAAGCCCAGCTGAGCATTGCCCGTCGCCGCAAACTGCCAGGTCTGGCTGATATTTTCGCCCATCACCCAGCGGCTTTTGGTTTCCGCTTCCAGATGCATATGCTGTAAGGTCTGCACGGCCGCTTCACCGTAAGGTGCCAGTCTCGGATTTGCCAGCGCCAGTTTTTTAAAGGACCCGGCCTCCAGCCGTTGCTTCGGCGCCTGACCATCCTCCGCACTCCACAATGCCAGTCCGCCCTGCGCATAAGTAAAACGGCTGCCAGTGACCGCCGTGCCCGCGTCTTCCAGCCTGATGGGTTTTGCCTGATCGGCGGACAGAAAAACGTCAAAAGGGGCGCCATTCTGAATCTGCGCCAGAAATTTACCCGACGAGCCAAACGCCAGCGTCGCTTTGTGGCCGGTGGCCTGCTCAAACTGCGCAGCAATTTCTTTCATTGGTGCGGTGAAGTTGGCCGCCACAGCGACCATCACTTCGCCCGCGTTTACCTGAACCGACAGCACCATCAGCACCGTCAGCATCAGTCGTTTTGTCAGTGTGTTATTCGTCCTGTTTGTCATTTCCGGAACCTCCGGGGCATTAAGTCTGATTGACAGATATCCTTCGGATATCATTCGCTATATAGAACACTACATAACGCTTTTTATACCGGTTTATAGCTTTCAGGAGAACCCTCATTATGAATTTATCAACTTTGACCATTCCCGCCGTACGGGTATTTCGCCGGCGTTTACCACTGACACTCTGTATTCTGACACTGACTGTCAGCAGCGCACCGGGCCAGGCGCTGGAGGTGGTCGGCAAGCAGCTGGAGATATACGGCACCCTGCATCCTTCGCTGGATTACCTGGATTCGGATGTCAGCCAAACGCTGGCTGACGCCGACCCGGACGATAAACTCTCGGCCGGTGATACAAGCCTGTCGTTTAATTCTTCCAAACTGGGCGTGCGCGGTGAAATAAGTACGGACATCAGCGGCCTCAGTGCGGTGTACCAGCTGGAACAGAACGTTAATCCGGACGGTAAAAGTAACGACACCCTGAACACCCGCAACAGCTTCGCCGGGCTCAGAACAGCGCAGTGGACTGTGCTGGCCGGGCGTCATGATTCACTGTTCAAAAGTCTGGCATTGCGCCACTCGCTGTTAAAACATTCGGTTGCTGACCGCGGTGCCATTCTGGGGGCCGGTGCTATCCACGGAAATCAGATGGACATCCGCGCTGAAAATATGATCCTCGGCCGCTATTACCTGCCCCTGTCGGACAGCCGGCTGGAATTACAGGCACAGTATTCGCCCGATGCCGTCAAATCGTCCGGACGGGTCGATAACAACAAGCGGGAGATGTTCGCCCTGGCAGCAGAATGGAAATCTGCGCAGCGTATTTTTGCCTTTGCCTGGGATCACTGGGCTAACCTGAGCATTGGTGGCACCCCGGGTGAAGTGAATGCTGTGCGCGCATTGTGGAAGGAAACCGCCGGCCAGCTGACCACGGCCGTGATTGTGGAAAGCATTGACCATACCCTGAACAACGGTGACGCCGGTGAAATGGACCGCAATGCCATTGCTGTGCAGGCCCGTTATGCGGTCGCCGGATTCAGATATCTGGGTCAGATTATGGCGGCCGATGATTACGCGGATGTCAGCGACAGTGGCGCAGTCATGGTATCCCTGGGCATCGAAAAACCGCTGTCAGCATCGACCCGGATTTACGCCATGTATACCCAGACCGACAACGAACGCAACGCCGCTTATCAGGGCGTAGACGGTACCCATGGTGATGAACTGGCAACGCAGAATGGCGGCACGCCGAAAGCTTTCTCTATTGGTAGTATTATCAATTTTTAATGCAGAAACGGGCCAATTAATAACTGTTTCTTCTGAAATACGGCCTGACCAAACTTATTAATTCTATTTACGACACAAACACAGGAATAAGGCACTTAAACGGGTGGATTTCCACCCGTTTTTCGTATAAAAAACAAATACTTAGACTACTAAAAGTGTATTGATCGGATTTTTCAGCTGTGCCTAAATAGCTCGCCTATTCTGAGAAAAAAGCAATAACACTGCGGAGCTTTTATGAAGCGAGTCTACCTGCCCCTGATCATTCTGTGTTCAGTCTTTACCACACTGCTTTCTGCCCCGGTCCGGGCAGCCGATGAACCCATTGTTATACGGTTCTCTCACGTCAGCAGTGAGAGCTCCCCAAAAGGCAAAGGCGCACTTTTACTGCAACAGCTGGTTAAAGAACGTCTGGGCGACCAGGTAAGCATTGAAATTCACCCGGCAGCCGAACTGTACAACGACACCGATGGTCTGGAAGCGCTGCGCCGCAACGACATTCAGATGCTCGCGCCGTCATTGGCAAAATTCCGCGCCTATACCCCCAAGCTGCAGATCTTTGACCTGCCGTTTCTGTTTGATGATCTGGCGGCCGTCGACAAATTCCAGGGCCGTGCCAAAGGCAAAAAGCTGCTGCTGAGCATGGTCGAAAAAGACATTGTCGGCCTGGCATACTGGCACAATGGAATGAAACAGCTGTCAGCCACCCGCCCTCTCAACGAGCCAGCGGATGCCGCCGGACTGACCTTCCGGATTCAGGATTCCGCGGTGCTGAAATCTCAGTTCAAAGCACTGACCGCCAACACTGAGGTGCTGGCTTATGCCGATATGTTCGATGCGTTAGCCAGTGGCCAGGTGCAGGGGGCAGAAAACCCCTGGACTAATTTTGATAGCAAAAACCTGCAGCAGGTACAGCCCTATATTACTGAAACCAACCACGGCGTACTGGATTACATGCTGGTGACCAATTCACGCTTCTGGTACGGCATTCCGCACCACATCCGCTACGAGTTAGAAAATATCATTACCGAGGTGACCTACGCGGTGAATAAAGCGGCGGCAGAAGAAAATGAACGTCACAGAAACAATGTGCTGGCATCCGGCAAAACCCGTTTGATTACTCTGACAGCGGAACAGAGGGAAGCCTGGCGTCAGCGTATGCAACCGGTATGGCAGGAATTCAGCGAACAGATCGGAGAGCGCCTGATCCATTCGGCACAGGCTGCTAATTAAATGATGGCATAATGGCGGGCTGCTGCCGCAGCCCGCCGCGTTCAGTCTTCGCTGAACTGAATCTCACTACCGGGATGAAAATCCTTGCTGCCGTATAACTGCGACAGAAGTTTCGCCTCACCATTCGGCTGAACCATGCGCGCATGATGACGCGTCAGTTTGCGTGGTTCATCCACCCCACAGGAATGGGCGATCACCCCGACTTCCTGTTCCATGGTTTCCACAAAATGCGCGACACGCTCCGCTTTATCCGACGGCACCAGTCCCCGCTGCAGCCGAGCGTTGTGCGTCGTAATCCCGGTCGGGCAGGTATTTTTATTACACTGGAACGATTGAATGCAGCCCAGAGCAAACATAAAGCCGCGCGCGGTGACGACGAAGTCAGCGCCCACGCACAACGCCCAGGCAACCCGGTCCGGAGTAATTAATTTTCCGGAACTGATGACCCGGATACGCGGACGCAGATTATATTCATCCAGCACATCCACCAGCATCGGCAATGCCTGCCCCAGCGGCAGTCCCATGTAATCCATCAGCGGCTGGGGCGCCGCGCCGGTACCGCCTTCAGCCCCATCCAGGGTAATAAAGTCCGGCGCACTTTCTGCCCCGCGCGTCTGAATGGCACGACACAGATCGCGAATCCAGTTGATATCGCCCAGCACGGCTTTAAAACCGGTTGGTTTACCGGTAACCGCCCGCACCCGGGCGACCATGTCCAGCAGATCATCCACGCTGCGGATATCCGGGTGGCCGTTGGGGCTGATGGAATCCTGGCCGACCGGAATATGACGGATCGCCGCGATTTCCTCCGTCACTTTGGAGCCGGGCAGAATCCCGCCTTTACCGGGTTTGGCGCCCTGACTGAGTTTAATTTCAAACATCCGCACCTGCTCATGGGCAGCAATGGCGTGCAGTTTATCTTCATCCAGTTCGCCCAGTTCATTACGCACACCGTATTTTGCAGTACCTATCTGGTAAACGATGTCGCAGCCACCTTCCAGATGATAAGGCGACAATCCGCCCTCTCCGGTATTCATCCAGATACCGGCTTTTTTCGCGCCACGGGAGAGTGCCTGTACCGCAGGTTTCGACAATGCGCCATAACTCATGCCGGATACATTGATCAGCGAACTGGTGGTGTATGGCGTACGACAATACTCGCCCACGGTAATGGGCTGAGTCTCCGCGAATTCGGTTTTCAGTGCCGGGAAGGGGCTGTTCACAAAAATCACCGTCCCCGGCAGATCCAGATGGCGGGTGGAGCCGAACGAGATGGTGGTATTTACCTTTTTCGCGGCCCGGTATACCCAGCTGCGTTCAGCCCGGTTAAACGGCATTTCTTCCCGGTCCATGGCAAAAAAGTACTGACGGAAAAACTCGCCCAGATGTTCAAAGAAGTAACGGAAACGGCCGATCACCGGGAAATTTCGCCGCACGGTGTGGCGGGTCTGACGCACATCGATAATGTATGCGGTTAACGCCCAGCCGGCGATGGCTATGGTGATAACAGCCAGCAGGCTGAGCAGAATAATCATGCCATAGGCGGCTATCAGGAAAATCTGGTCTGTCATGAAATCTCCGGCGAAAATCAGTATCCGGCGTAAGAATAGTGATTTATGACTAACCTGTCATGACAGATAACAACGACGGGGGATTTACGGGCAAAAAAAGAGAGCAGATCACTGCTCTCAAAGGCGGAAAAACGGCTGGGCGGATACGCCCGCCCGGAATCAGGCAGTGGGGGTGATATTCTTAACGTTCTTGGCACTGAAGTAAGAAAACCCGCCTTCTATATCGCCGACTTCTACCCGGTTAGGGGCCAGCGGCGAGCTCTTGATTGCGGCGATATACAGCCCGTGGCTGGCTATCAGATTTTTATCCACATCGCTGAAATGCGGCTGGGAAAAAGCGAAGGTCTTACGTTCGCAACCACGTTCCAGTGTCAGCAGCAGCTGGGCATCGGTTAACTCGTTAGCCCTTGAATAATTAACGTAGGTGACCTGATAACTCTGATCAAACTCGTATAAGTACTGATCGACTGTTTGGCGGCTTATGCTCATCTGTTTTTGACCTGTTTAAAAGCGCTGGGACTAAGTTAGGTTTAGTTGCCCGAACGCACTCCCGCAATCGCGGGTAACAGAAATCTACAGACTTTCCTGTCGCGTCAGAATTCAGTTAATGAGCGTCGCTAAATACCAATAAAATCAATCAATTGGGAGGAATGTCAGGCGTCAATCTTTTGGTGCGTTACAGGAAGAAACATGACGTAACAATTATTTTTATCAACAGATGGCTGACGCCTCAGCGGGCGCCTGCCTGGTAGATACCTGAGTGAAATTCCCGCTCTAACAACGGGGTTATATCCGCATCATGAAATGAAAATCCGGCCTGAGTTAACTGCTGCGGCAGTACTTTCTGCCCTTTCAGCAACAGCAGGCTCATTTCTCCGAACGCGGCTTTGGCCATACAGGAAGGCATAGGCAACAGCGCCGGTCGTTTTAATGCTGACGCCAGCGCCGAGGTAAAGGCGCGGTTAGTCTCAGGATTGGGGCTTGTCATATTCACCGGACCGGAAACATCCGCACTGAGAAGAAAATCCACCGCGCGGCAATAGTCGTCCAGCGAGATCCATGACAGCACCTGCCGGCCATCACCGATAACGCCACCCAGCCCCAGCGAAAAAGGCAGTTTCAGCCGTTTCAGCATGCCGCCATGACTGCCCAGCACCACACCGGTACGCAGATACACCAGCCGCCCGGTCAGCTCCTGCAAGGGCTCGGCGGCCTGTTCCCAGTCGCGACAGAGGCGCGCCGCAAAGTCATCACCGGCGTCTGCGGTTTCATCCAGTGCCGGTGAAGCGGCGCCGTCAAAGCCGCCGTAATAACCGATGGCGGAACCGCTCAGCACCCGTTTGAAGCGCTGTCCGGACAGTGTTGCCCAGCGCACCAGAGCCTGGGTCAGCTCCACCCGGCTTTCGTACAGTTCCGCTTTGCGTGCACGGCTCCAGCGCCGGTCAGCAATGCCTTCGCCCGCCAGATTGACCAGCACATCGAAGGAACCGCTGAGCTGCTGAAAATCGGACACTGCAACGACCTTGCCCTGCCAGTGCCTCTGCACCCATTCCGGACGCCGGCTGAGCACGGTAATCAGATGACCCTGCTGCAGCCAGCGTGCGATCAGCGCCTGGCCGATAAACCCGGTACCTCCGGTTATGAAAATACGTTGCTTATTCATAGTCCTGCCTCCGTACCGGGTTGGGTTGTGTCCGGTATGACGTTAAGTCTACCGATATGCGACAAGGCTTTTATCAGAACTGTTCCGCAGTCAGCGCCATCAGGCTGTCTTTACCGGATTCAATTTCGGCCAGTAAAGCATCCGCCTGAGGCAGAATACGGTCAATAAAGAATTGACCTGTGCGGATTTTGGACTGATAGAAATCGCTTTCTGTAGTGCCGCCGTCCAGCTGCTGTTGAGCAACCAGTGCCATGCGGCTCCAGAAGAAAGCCACCGTCGTCAGCGCAAACAGACGCAGATAAGGCGTGGCCGCGGCACCTGCCTGTTCACGGTCACTCATGCCGTTCTGCATCAGCCACATAGTGGCACGCTGCAGTTTTTCACTGGCGGCTTTCACCTGGTCGGCGTATGGCGCATCGGCATTTTCTTTGAGGAAGCCTTCCACCATGCCAAAGAAACGCTTCACGGAACGGCCCCCGTTCATGCCCATTTTACGGCCCACCAGATCCAGCGCCTGAATGCCGTTGGTGCCCTCATAAATGCGGGTAATGCGGGCATCACGTACAAACTGCTCCAGCGGCCAGTCCTGGGTGAAACCGGAACCGCCCATCAGCTGCAGGCCATCATTCGCGCAGAAGAAACCTTCATCAGTAAGGAAGGCTTTCACCACAGGTGTCAGCAGCTGCACCATATCATCGGCGCGCTCGCGTGCATCCTCATCGTCGCTGTGCTGGGAAATATCCAGCTGCATCACCGTGTAATAAGCCAGTGCCCGGCAGCCCTCGATGGTGGCTTTCTGACGCAGCAACATGCGTCGTACATCCGGATGCACAATGATCGGATCGGCAGCCTGATCCGGCGCCTGAGGTCCGGCCAGAGAGCGGCTCTGCAGACGATCTTTAGCAAAATCGCGCGATACCTGATACGCCGCTTCACCAATGCCCAGCCCCTGAATACCCACCATAATGCGGGCGCTGTTCATCATCACGAACATGGCCTGCAGGCCTTTGTTCGGCTCGCCGATCAGCCAGCCTCTGGCCTCTTCAAAATTCATCACACAGGTGGCGGAGCCTTTGATGCCCATCTTGTGTTCAAGGCCTCCGCAGAAAGCGCTGTTACGGCTGCCATCTTCGAGGAACTTAGGCACCAGAAACAGCGAGATACCTTTCGAGCCCTTGGGCGCATCCGGTAACTTTGCCAGCACCAGATGGACAATGTTATCTGTCAGGTCATGCTCACCGCCGGTGATCCAGATTTTGGTACCGGATACCGCGTAAGAGCCATCGGCCTGGGGTTCGGCTTTAGTGCGGATCAGACCCAGGTCAGTCCCACACTGCGGCTCGGTCAGACACATAGTGCCGGACCATTCACCGCTGATCAGCCTGGGCAAAAAGTAATCTTTCTGCTCATCAGTGCCGTAGCCCAGCAGCGCATTCACCGCACCGTGGGTCAGGCCCGGATACATGCCCAGCGACAGGTTGGCCGAGCACATCATTTCTTCCGCCACGGTATTGAGCAGGTGTGGCATCCCCTGACCGCCGTATTCCACCGGTGCCGACATTCCGGTCCAGCCGCCTTCTGCAAACTGCTGATAGGCCTCTTTAAAGCCCTGCGGCGTGGTCACGCTTTTAGACTCAGGATCGTAATGGCAGCCTTCACGGTCGCCCGGCGCATTGGTGGGTTCAATCACGTTCTGCGTCAGACGCGCGCCTTCGTTGATGATGGCGTCCATAATGTCACGCGACGCTTCTTCAAACCCCGGTAACGCCGGCAGTACTTCATCGCCCTTCAGTAATTCGTACAACACAAACTGCATGTCCCGCAGGGGGGCTTCATAACTCATAATCCGGTCCTCTGTATAAACGGTCGGTTAACGGCAACGACGCTTGACTGCGCAGGCAGTCCGCCGCGGTTGTGAAGCGGGCCTGTTGTACGGCTCTCCGGCTTCGGTTGTCGGTCTGTATCATCCGGCGGCGACCCATCGTTGCCCGGATGGGTGTATAAATCTGATGCAATGCACACCATAATTTATACAATAGTTATACATAAAACCCTTTCTGTGTACAATGCAAGTTCTTGTACAAAAATAGAATCAGGAAAGCATGTCTTATGAGCAGAATCGCCATTGTAGGTGCCGGACTGGCAGGCCTGACCGCGCTGCAGGGACTCAAAGCCGCGGGCCATCAGGTGACCGTCTTCGATAAGAGCCGTGGTTCCGGTGGCCGGATGGCGACTAAAAAACTGGGCGACGCCAGCTGGGATATGGGGGCTCAGTTTGTGCGCGCTCACTCAGACGCCTTTGCTCATCAGCTCAGCCAGTGGCAGAAAGAGGGACTGATCGCCGCCTGGCCGGCCACTCTGGCGGTGGCGGATGACCAGGGGATTCACCCCAGCCCAGACCAGGTGGAGCGCTATGCCGGCATGCCAAGAATGACGGGACTAAGCCGCGCACTGGCCGGTACCGCTGACGAATTCATAACGGCGACACGCATTACCACAGCCAGTTTCCGCCAGCAGCAATGGACGCTGCAGGATGAACAGGGACAGCGTTCTGGTCCTTTTGATGCGCTGCTGCTGAACACACCACCACAGCAGGCCATTCCATTACTGACCGACGCGCCGGAACTGATATCTCTGTGTCAGCAGGTTGATATGCTGCCCTGCTGGACCCTGTTACTGACGCTGCAACAGCCGCTGCCGGATTTACCGGATGCTGTTTTTGTTCATCAGAGTCCGCTCAGCTGGGTGGCGCGCAACAACAGTAAACCCGGCCGTGATGCGGAGCCGGAAGCCTGGGTCCTGCACGCCGGTCACGACTGGAGCCGGGCCCACGCCGATGTGCCACGCGAAACCGTGCAGCAGCAACTGTTGCAGGCCTTTCAGCAACTCGCCGCGCGGGGCACGGATCAGCCGCTGACCATCGCCAGCCAGTGGCTGCACCGCTGGCTGTACGCGATCCCGGCCAACCCGCTGGACAGCGGCTTTGTGCACCATGACAATATGCCGCTGGCCCTGTGCGGTGACTGGTGCCACAGCGGCAGCCTGGAAGGCGCCTGGCTCAGCGGACGCCAGGCGGCCCACTGGCTCAACCAGTTTATGCCATCACCCTGACACCCCATCCGATCGATAACGGAGACACCATGACTGCACCGACCAACAGCGCCGCCAGCGGTGGCCAGGACACAGCCAGCGGCCACCCCAGGGCATCGGTATTACTGGCCCATGGCAGCTCGGACCCGCACTGGCTGGCCCCTTTTGAACACCTGCTGCAGCAGATTCACGATACCCTGGGCAGCCATGGTACCCGGGTAGAGCTGGCCTATATGGAGCTGGCGGAACCCTCACTGGCGTCTCAGATCCGCGCCTTAGTCAGTGATGGCGTCCGGCACATCGATGTATTGCCCCTGTTCTTTGCCGCCGGGCGCCATCTGCGCCGCGATGTCCCCGCCAAGATTGATGAGCTGCAGACAGAGTTTAAGAATCAGGACCTGTCTGTCGTCATCCATCTGCACAGCCCGGTGGGCCTCGAACCCGAAGTCGCCGGCGCCATCAGTCAGGTTGTTCAGCGCCGCCTGAGCTGAGGTTGGCAGGCGGTATCCGGCCCGGCCGGGTGCCGTCTTCTGCCCTTTGTTCTGCTTCCCTTTGTCCCCGTCTTATCGTTCAGCTGTCATTATGCTTTTCACCGTCCCCGACAGCGACGCGGATAATACATCTGACCCTCCATGCCCCACCTGTCATTCTTATACATAAGAATAAATACTTATACAAAATAGCTTGACTTGTACAACCTTGTAGTCTTTAAATAAAGTTATACAAACTTTGGTGCAGAGGTTATACAAATGGCCAGAGCCAATCCCGTCAATATCCGCCGCTCAGACATGCCCGGGCGCATTCCGGTCGGCATCAGCAGCTGTCTGCTGGGCGAAGCCGTGCGCTTTAACGGCTCTCACAAGCGGTCACGCTTCTGCACTGACACCCTCAGTCATTACTTCGACTTTGTGTCCCTGTGTCCGGAAGTCGCTATCGGTCTGGGGACACCGCGCCAGCCGATCCGGCTCGCCAGTGATAAGCCGGACGGCGAGGTGCGTGCCATCGGCACGGTCGATGCCAGTATCGACGTCACGGATGCTCTCGCCGACTATGCCCGCCAGCAGGCGCAGCAGCAGACCAGCCTGTGTGGTTACATTTTTATGCAGAAAAGCCCCAGCTGTGGTGTTTTCGGGGTAAAACGCTATCTGGCCAATGGCCATCCGGAAGGTACTGCGCCCGGCATTTATGCGGATACCTTCTGTAAAGCGAATCCCCTGTTACCGGTCGAAGAAGCAGGCCGCCTGAACGATGCCGCCCTGCTGGAAAACTTCATGACCCGAGTGTTTGCCTATCACGACTGGCAACAGTTCAAAGCAGCCGGTATCACGGCTAATGGCCTGGTGGCCTTTCATTCGCGCTACAAGTATCTGGTCATGGCCCATGACCTGGTGGCGTACAAAAATCTGGGCCGTATTCTCGCGGACCTCAGTGGTGCAGACACAAATGTTATTGCGGATGAATATTTCGCCGGTTTAATGCAGGCATTAAAAAACCCGGCCAGCCGGAAGATGCATACCAACACCCTGATGCATTTGCAGGGGTATCTGAAACATCTGATCACGGATGTGGATAAAAAAGAATTAACCGAGGTTATTCATCAATATCGCGAAGGCGTGATTCCGCTGGTTGTGCCACTGACCCTGCTGAAGCATCACTTTAATCACTATCCGGACGCCAGCGCCTATGCACGCCAGCAGGTATATCTGAACCCTCATCCGTATGAACTGGGTCTGAGGAACAGCTTATGAACCGGCTGGACGACTGCAATACCTATCCTATCCGCGAGTTCGCCCGCCTCACGGGCGTTAATCCGGTTACCCTGCGGGCATGGGAAAGACGCTACGGTATTATCCGCCCGGAACGTACTCCCAAAGGTCACCGGTTTTATACCGAAGACCATATACAGCAGGTTAAGCACATTCTTTACTGGCTGGACCAGGGCTATCCTATCCGTCAGGTGCGTCTGTTGTTACAGGAAGGCGTCGAGCCGGACAGCGCCAGAAATGATGACTGGCTGGAGCAACAGAAACTGGTGACGGAAGCCGCGGCAACACTCAATGCTCAGCGCCTGGATGAGTTATGGAATATCGGTTTTGCTACCTATCCACTGGCCGTGTATTACGATCACTGCCTGCGGCCGGCCCTGCAGACACTGCGGCTGGATAATACCGCCACCGTTAATAAAGCCGCTCACTTTTTGCTGAAGCGCCGCCTGAACAGTCTGCTGATGCAACACCAGCGCCACAATCCCGGGCCACCGGTACTGGTCGCCTGCGATCACCCGCAGGCAGAGACAGACGCACTGGCCTGCGCCTGTGCGTTAGGCGCTGCAGAATTCAGGGTTGAGTATTTTGGTTGCGATACGGATATCAGTGATCTTCTGTATATTCAACAGCACACAGGAGCCAACACAATCTGGCTGCATCTGCATCCGCTGGCACCGCAGAATAATATTGACTGGTCAGCGCTGGCCAGCGAAGTGCACGTTCCGGTGATCATCAGTGGCCTGTGCGCTGACACAGTCGATACCGTCAGTGACAAAGTGCAATTTATGCAGGGCAGCCTGTCGGAACAGGTACGTCATTTCATAACCGGCATCGCCGCCCGTCTTCCTCACACGGAGCAGACGCTATGACGGCTCTGGTATGGTTCCGCAGTGATTTACGCATGGCCGACAATCCGGCTCTGAGCTGGGCCTGTGAGCAGGACAATAATGTGGTCGGTGTCTGTTTTATCACAGAATCTCAGTGGCAGCAGCACGGGCTCGGGCCGCGTAAGATTCAGCTGTTAAAAAACCGCATGCTGATGCTGAAATCAGAACTGGCGGAAAAAAATATCCCTTTATTGATTCTCAATGCCGGGACATATTCTGCCAGTATTAAACAGCTGAAAAACCTGATCAGCGAACTACAGGTACAGACGGTCTGTTTTAATAACGAATACGAAGTGAATGAACGTCACCGCGATATCAGCTTCAGTCGCCTGTGCGCAGAACTCGGCGTCACAGTTAACCGGTTTCATGACCAGTGCATTATTCCCCCCGGCGAAGTGACCACCCGCCAGGATACCCCGTTTAAAGTATTCACGCCCTTCAAAAAAGCCTGGCTGGCCCATCCGCAACTGGATGGTCATTATTCCATCCGGCCACTGCCAGCACCGGCAGCGCGTAAACTCAGCCAGACATTAAAAGATCAGCTCAGGCACTGCCAGGACAGCACTGAATTGCCTGAGTTTGTTCCTGATGCATTATGGCCTGTCAGCGAAGAATCCGCACATCAGGCGCTGGACAACTTTGTTGAACAACAGCTGAAAGATTATAAAAAGCAACGCGATATTCCGGCCATCAATGGCACCAGCCGCCTGTCATTCTTTTTATCACTCGGCATTCTTTCTCCGCGCCAGTGCATGCATTCCGCCCGCAATGCCAACGAGGGCAGGCTGGCAGAAGGAAATGAAGGCATCACCTGCTGGATCAGCGAATTAATCTGGCGGGAATTTTACCGTCACTTACTGGTTGCGTTTCCTGACCTGTGCAAACACAAGGCGTTCAAACCTGAAACAGAAGGTGTCAGGTGGCGCCGCAGTGAAAAAGATTTTAATGCCTGGTGTGAAGGCCGTACCGGCGTGCCCATTGTTGATGCCGCCATGAAACAACTGCAAGACGAAGGCTGGATGCACAATCGGCTGCGCATGATAGTGGCGATGTTTTTAACCAAAAACCTGCTGATTGACTGGCGCAGAGGTGAAGCTTTTTTCAATTATTGGCTGGTTGATGCCGATCTAGCGGCCAACAATGGTGGCTGGCAATGGAGCGCCTCAACCGGTGCTGACGGTGCACCCTATTTCCGTGTATTTAATCCGGTCAGTCAATCGGAACGCTTTGACAGCGAGGGGGAGTTTATTGCGCGGATGCTGCCAGAACTGGCCCCCCTTGATGCAAAAGAACGTCACTTTCCGGCACAGAAACTGCGTTCAACACTGAAATACCCACAAGCCATAGTGGACCTTAAAGCCTCACGTCAGCGCGCCATTGACGCCTTCCGGGAGGCCGGCAGCGGATAATAACAAGCCAGACAGTGGATTATGCAACCGGGTGACCGGGAACTCAGAGAAATAATAAGGATGCTGAACATGAACACTCGCGATGTCCGATCAGGGTGGATAACCAATGTTATACGATGGGTCGATTCTTATGCCGCCCATGATGAAGACATGACCAGTACCCGCTTTAACTGGGTTAGGGTTATTCCTTTTATTCTTCTGCATCTTGCCTGCCTGGGTGTTTTTTACACCGGAGTCAGTCCCGCGGCGGTGATCGTCTGTCTGGCGAGTTACTGGTTGCGTCTGTTTGCCATCACCGCTTTTTATCACCGTTATTTTTCTCACCGGGCCTATAAAACCAACCGCTTCTGGCAGTTTATGTTTGCTCTGCTGGGCAATATGGCCGCTCAGCGTGGTCCTTTGTGGTGGGCCGCTCACCACAGAGCGCATCATCAGCACTCCGATACAGATCAGGATCTTCATTCACCGGTTAAACGCGGATTCTGGTGGAGTCACGTGGGATGGTTTACCTGCGACGCATCGTTCCGTACCCAGTTAAACCGGATAAAAGACTTTGCCCGTTTTCCTGAACTGCGCTGGCTCGACCGCTATGACATTTTTGCCCCTTTTTTACTCATTGTTCTGTTGTTCGCCGGCGGAGAATTACTGGCTGCTTATCAGCCTGAGCTGAATACCAATGGCCTGCAGCTGGTCGTCTGGGGATTTATCATCTCGACCGTTCTTCTGTTTCATTCCACTGTAACTATTAATTCGCTTGGTCATATATGGGGCAATAAGCGTTTCAGGACCAAAGATGAAAGCCGCAATAACGCCTTTCTTGCCTTGCTGACACTGGGCGAAGGCTGGCACAACAATCATCACAGGTTTGCTGTATCCGCCCGCCAGGGCTTTTACTGGTGGCAGATTGATATTACCTGGATGGTGCTGAAAGTAATGAGCTGGCTCGGCATTGTGCACAGTCTGAACCCGGTGCCAGCACGCATTCTGGCCGAAGGGCGCCAGGACATTAACCCCCTGTCCGGTCAATCTGCAGCGGAGGACAAAGCATGATGAACAGCCAGGACCCATTTCAGCAGCTTTATCACGATCTGGGACGTGATAATGTCAGCTATGAACGGCTGGCGCAGTGTTACAGCAAAGAGATTGAATTCACTGACCCCTTTCATCATGTGCAGGGGCTGGATGCTCTGACACATTATTTCACTCAGATGTACACCAACGTTAGGGCGATTGATTTTGAATTTATACACTCGCTTTCACAGGGTGAACTGAATATTCAGCGCTGGACTATGTCCTTCCGTCATCCGGCCATCGCCGCGGGCAAAGAAGTGACCGTAGAGGGCTGCTCTGAACTTGTCTGGCGTGACGGTAAAATCATTCGCCATACCGATTTTTTTGATGCCGGCAGCATGCTCTATGAACACCTGCCAGTTTTCGGCTGGGCCATCCGTAAACTGAAGGAGCGCATGCAATGACTGATACCGGCAGCGACACCAATAAGCATAAAGCGAGCGACGCAGAAAACAGTACAGATAAAAAAGGCACCGCCAAAGCACCGCCACTTGCCCGTCAGGTTATCTGGCTTACAGGGGCCTCCAGCGGTATTGGCGCGGCATTGGCAAAGCGTTTACCCACACTCTGTCAGCATGTTTTTATTACTGCCCGTAATCAACAGACATTAAATGAACTGCAGAATGGTCACAACAATGTCACCGTATTAGCGGCCGATGTTACTGATCCCGCCGGGCTTAAAAATGCCGCTGACAGCATTTATCAGCAGTTTGGCCGGCTGGATACCCTGATCGCTAACGCCGGCACCTGTGAGTATCTGGATGTACAGGCTTTTGATGGCGCTATGGTTCAGCGTGTTGTGCAGACGAATTTTTTTGGTCTGGTAAATACGGTGGAGGCAGCCCTGCCACTGCTGCGCCAAAGTCAGCGTGGTTATATTGCCGGCATGAGCAGCAGTGTCACCGCCCTGGCTATGCCAAGAGCAGAAGCTTATGGGGCCAGTAAGGCCGCCACGCTGCATTTTTTACAAAGCCTGAAAGCTGATCTGAGTGCCAGTCAGATAGATGTATCAGCCATTTCCCCCGGCTTCGTAAAAACCCCGTTAACCGACGTTAATGATTTTCCCATGCCGGCTCTGATACCGGTTGAGCAGGCTGCCGAAGAAATTATTAAAGGCCTGAGAAAACGCCGCTTTGATATTCATTTTCCCAAACGCTTCACCCGTATCCTGCGTCTGACAGGGCTGTTGCCTGACTGGATCAGGTTCCGCCTTACCGCGGCTATGGCACGCTCTGATAGCCAACCCCGTAGCAGTCACTCGCCACAACACAAACAACCGTCGGGAGAGTCCGGACAATGAAAGAAAAAATAGCCGTTATCGGCTCTGGTATTTCAGGTCTCACCTGTGCCTGGCTGCTGAGAGAAAAATATGACGTCAGTCTGTATGAAGCCGGCGATTATCTGGGCGGCCATACCCAGACCACGGAAGTGGAAATCGACGGCCAGACATACCCCGTCAATACCGGGTTTATTGTGTTTAATGACTGGACCTATCCTAATTTTATCAGGCTGATGGATAAGCTGGGCGTGGCCAGTGAAAACTCAGATATGAGTTTCAGTGTTAAATGTGAGAACACTGGCCTCGAATACAATGGCCACACGCTCGACTCTCTGTTTGCTCAGCGCAGCAATATCCTCAGACCCCGCTTCTGGCAGATGATCCGCGACATTCTGCGCTTCAACCGCGAAACCCGTCAGGCACTGGCAGACAATCAGGTGAGCACCACAGAAACACTGGGAGAATACCTCAGCCGCCAGGGCTTCAGTGACTACTTCCGGCGCTTTTATATCATCCCGATGGGGGCTGCTATCTGGTCAGCCAGTGAAGCCATGATGATGGACTTTCCACTGTATTTTTTCCTGCGCTTTTTTAATAACCACGGCATGTTAAGTGTCGATGAACGCCCGCAATGGCGGGTTATCAGCCAGGGCTCTCAATCCTATGTGCGGCGCATACAGAGTGATCTGAACAGCGACAACATCTTCCTTTCGACGCCAGTGACACGTGTTCAGCGTTTCACTGACAGCGTCGTCGTTCACTCGCAGCGCGGAGCAGAAACATTCGATCAGGTTATTTTTGCCTGTCACAGTGACCAGACACTGGCCATGCTGGATACGCCGACGCAGGCTGAGCAGGAGATTCTTTCCGCAATTCCGTATCAGGCTAATGATGTCGTACTGCACACTGATGAATCCGTGATGCCCAGGCGAAAAAAAGCCTGGGCCGCCTGGAACTATCACATTGGCCGGCAACAACAGGAAACTGTGGCCGTTACCTATTACATGAACCGGCTGCAGAATTTTAACCATTGTCCGGTGGATTTCTGTGTCACCTTAAATAAATCCGCCGACATCGATGATAATAAAGTGATCCGCCGTTTCACCTATGACCACCCGGTGTTTACCCTGGAGGGGATTGCGGCACAGAAGCGGCATGACGAAATCAGTGGCCATCAACGCTCTCACTTCTGTGGTGCCTACTGGTTTAACGGCTTCCACGAAGATGGCGTCGTCAGTGCGTTACGGGTTACCCGGGCGCTGGGAGTCGATCTGTGAATACGCCAGCGGTCAAAAACAGCTTTATTTATCAGGGCTGGGTGCGGCACAGGCGCTTTACTGCGGTCAGTAACCTGCTCCGCTACCGCGTGTTTATGATGTTACTGGATCTCGACGAGGCAGATGACCTTGCCCGGCTGAGCTCACTGTGGAAATCCCGTCCGGGCGGTTTTGCTCTGGCACGTTTCTTACGCTCTGATTTCTTTGCCGCCGATTACCGCTGCGAAGACAGCAGTGCTGACCTTAAACAGGCGGTTATCTCTGCGTTCCGCCAACAGCTGGGGAAAGAGATTACCCGGGTGCAGCTGCTGACCAACCTGCGTTATTTCGGCTTTATTATTAACCCCGTCAGTTTTTACTTCGGCTACCGAGCGGATGGTTCGCTGGCCGGGGTACTGGCAGAAATAACCAACACACCCTGGAAAGAAAGATTTCAATACCTGTTAAGTACGCAGGAAAATAGCCCCCATGGTATTCCCCCGGCTCGCATTCATCAGGGCAGTAAAACGCGTTATGAGTATCGTTTTCCCAAAGTATTTCATGTCTCCCCTTTTAATCCGATGACCATGGAATACCGCTGGGTGCTGAACGAGCCGGACGACGAACTGCTGATTCATATGGACACTCTGAACAACCAGAATGGCCATAAAGATTTTGATGCCACCATGAAGCTGACACGCCGGCCAATAACCTCAGGAGCTTTGCGGCAGATTATTTTCAGTTATCCGCTGATGACCTTAAAAGTACTGTGGGGCATTTACTGGAATGCCCTCAGACTATGGCTGAAACGTTCACGCTTTTATGATCACCCCGGGACAGCCAATGGCAGCCTGCAGGCCTCTGAACAACCTCAGACCAGACCTGATTCCGGGTCCACTAACGATATAAAAAAAACCTCATCCTCATCCCCGAATCAGTTGCGTGTCGCTGCCGGCGACAAGGAGCATTAATCGTGAAATCTATCGTACTCAATCCGCAGAATATGCCATGGCTGGATAAGATATGCCGCTCAGCTCTGTTCAGTACCCTGAAAAATCTGCACAGCGGGCAGATCAGGGTACAGGAAGGTACTGAAACCACCGTCTTCGGCAATCCGGATGACACAGACTTCTGTACCAGCATTGATATTCATGACTGGGAAGCGTATCGCAGCATCGCATTAAACGGCAGCGTCGGGGCCGGCGAATCCTATATGACCGGAGACTGGAGCAGTACCGATCTGACCATGCTGATCCGCATACTGGCACGCAATAAAGATGTTGTGGATAACATCGACAGTGGCCTGGCGAACATAGGTAAACTCGCCTTACAGGCTTTCCACTTCTTTAACCGCAATACCGAAAAAGGATCGCGGCGTAATATTGCTGCTCATTATGATCTGGGCAACGATATGTTCGAACTCTTCCTTGATCCGACCATGATGTACTCCAGTGGTATTTTTCCAACGGCTGAGGCCAGCATGGAGGAAGCCTCGCTGTATAAGCTGGAGCGCATCTGTCAGAAGCTGCAGCTGACCGCTGACGATCATTTAGTGGAAATCGGAACCGGCTGGGGCAGTATGGCCATTTATGCGGCGCGCCACTATGGTTGCCGCGTAACCACCACCACGATATCGGAAGAACAGTACGCCTGGGCTGAACGCTGCGTAAAAGAACAGGGGCTGGAAGACAAAATCACCCTGTTAAAAAAAGATTACCGCGCACTCGAGGGCGAGTTCGATAAACTGGTATCCATTGAAATGATTGAAGCGGTTGGCTATCAATACCTGGATACCTACATTGAAACCTGCAGCCGGTTACTTAAAGCAGACGGTATCGGCCTGATTCAGGCCATCACGATTGACGATCAGCGCTATGAACAGGCAAAAAAAGAAGTCGACTTTATTAAACGCTATATATTTCCCGGCAGTTTTATTCCCTGTGTAACGGCCATTAATCAGGCGGTTGCCCGCAACAGTGATATGAAGATGATCCATATGGAGGATATAACGCCCCATTACGCCAGAACGCTGGCCTGCTGGCGGGAACGTTTTTTAGCCAACCAGCAGGCAATTAAGGCACAGGGCTACGATGACACCTTTATCCGCTTATGGGACTTCTATTTTGCTTACTGTGAAGGTGGCTTTGCCGAGCGCGTGATTGGTGATGTACAGCTGGTGTTCGCCAAACCCATGAACCGTCGTCCGCCACTGTTAGGCTCATTCGACGGATGATGATCGTCAACGCGCTGGCCTTTCAGCTGTGCTGGTTTGCCTGTGTGCTGGGCGGCAGTTATGCCGCCCTGTTGGCGGTGGGGCTCTTCGCCCTGTGGCATTTACCCGGCACCCGGAAACCGGAGTGGCTGCTGTTGACCATGGTCACCTTATGCGGACTCCTGTGGGACACACTGCTGATGCATCTGGGGGTTATCCGCTTTACTCAGCCACAGCTGTTGATACCGCTCTGGCTGGTGCTGCTGTGGCTGGCATTCGCCATGACGCTGTGGCATTCCCTCGCCTGGTGTTCACGTCGCCTGTGGTTGGCAGCCCCCTGTGGTGCCGTCGCGGCACCGCTGAGCTACTACGCAGGGTCACAACTCGGGGCACTGGAACTGAATTCGTATGCCTTACCTGTGATCAGCAGTGGCTGGGCGCTGCTGATGTCAGGGGTCGCCGTGGTCACCGGAAAGTACGGCATCCCCGGGCACAGCCGGTCCTTTGTCAGTGGAGAACCTCAGGATGATTAACTTCACCAGATCTGCCCGGCTGGCCATTCTGTTTGCATTGGCACTGACAACCAGTGCTGTGTCGGCCGATACAAGCAAACAAGCAGCCGCTCAGGCGGCTGGTCAGACTGCTGTACAAACAGAATACGCCTATGTCGGCGAAGCATTTGCCCTCGAATCACCTCACCCGCTTTTATACCGTGAGTTTCACCAGCTGATTTCACAACAGGGCAAACCTGTTTACCGTAAAGTGGAATACCGCACACCGGATGGCAAGCTGATGGCAGTGAAAGAGAACCACTACCGTCAGCAACCTCAGATGCCGGATTTCGTACTCACAGACCAGCGCCGTGATTATCGCGAAAGTGCAGCCATCAGCGATGATTCGGTTCTGCTGACGCTGAAAGAACCGGGCAGCCCGGAACAACAGAGTACGGAAGACATTACCACCAACCTGGTCGTGGACGCCGGCTTTGATGAGTTTGTACGCGCTCACTGGCAGGCATTACTGGCGGGTAAAACAATGACCTTTGACTTTGCCTCACCGGCCCGTCAGAGCCTGATCGGTTTCCGTCTGTCACGGGTGCAGCCTGCAGATACAGACAATGCCACGGACACGGACACGGACACGGACACGGACACGGACACGGACACGG
>CESL01151170.1_pt1 | contig 120587 bp, 100 predicted proteins | sample 531221 | NCBI WGS metagenome assembly CESL01 (sample SAMEA2622197, study PRJEB7988) | marine metagenome | biome: marine biome (ENVO:00000447); feature: mesopelagic zone (ENVO:00000213) & marine oxygen minimum zone (ENVO:01000065); material: "saline water (ENVO:00002010), including plankton...
GGCGGCCCTGCCGGCCAGGGCGGTCCGACGTATCGGATAAGTTCCCCAGGGAGGCACAGGCACTGCGGATTTAAAAGTCGTTTACAGAAAACAGAGTACTATCAAACTGTGGGACACCAGTGGTCTTCCGGCCCCTTTTTTAAGCACCAACACAATCCTGTCAGGTTGGCTTTTTGTATTTTTTACGCAGTTGTTTACGGGCTTTTTCCTGCTTGATCTTCCGCTTATTGGAGGTCCGCTCCACCGCATCAGCACGCTTTTTACTGGAATGGCGTACGTCTTTCTGTTTTTCCGAGAACGGGTTATCGCCCTGACGGAATTCCATACGGATCGGCGTGCCGCTGATTTCCAGTACCCGGCGGAATGTATTGGCCAGATAGCGTTTATAGTCTTCCGGCAACTGGTTGGCCATATTGCCGTGCACCACAATCACGGGTGGATTGGAACCACCCTGGTGCGCGTAACGCAGCTTAGGTCTGCGGTTACGGATCACCGGAGGCTGGTGACTGGCCGTGGCATCTTCCAGAATCCGGGTCAGCATATTGGTCTGCCATTTCGCCATGGCTGAGTCATAAGCATTGTCCACCGATTCGTACAAATGACCCACGCCGGTGCCGTGCAAAGCTGAAATAAAATGCATATCAGCGAAGGTAAGGAAGTCAAAACGGCGGTCTATTTCGGTTTTTACCCGGTCTTTATCATCCTGCGTCATGCCATCCCATTTGTTGATGGCAATCACCAGTGCACGTCCGGAATTCAGCACGAAACTGAGCATGTGCAGATCCTGCTCAACAATTCCCGTGCGCGCATCCAGCACCAGAATACAGACGTTACAGTCCTGAATCGCCTGCAGAGTTTTGATGATAGAGAATTTTTCAGCCGCCTCGGAAATATTCTTGCGGCGGCGCACACCGGCGGTATCGATCAGGGTATATTCCTGACCGTGACGCTCATAGGGGATATAAATACTGTCACGGGTCGTCCCGGCTTCGTCATATACAACCACCCGGTCTTCACCCAGAAAGCGGTTCACCAGTGTGGATTTACCAACGTTAGGACGCCCGACCACAGCGATTTTAATGCCTTTTACGTCCAGCTCTTCATGCACAGGAGCATCTTCGCCGCTCAGTTCGCGGAAATACTCTTCGTCATCCGCCGGCAGTTCGTCCATGACGTATTCCACCAGCGAAGTAATACCGCGGTTGTGGGCCGCAGCGATGGCCAGTGGTTCACCCATGCCCAGCTCAAAAAATTCGCCCAGCACCAGATCCGGATTTTTACCATCGATTTTATTGGCCACCAGATAAGCATCTTTGCCGGAACGGCGCAGATGCTGCGCAATCATACGATCACCATTGGTAATGCCGGCACCGACATCCACCATAAAAAAGACAATGTCAGCATCCTGAATGGCCTGATAGCTCTGCGACGCCATGACCTCATCAATCCCCTCTTCTTCGCCGCTGATACCACCGGTATCAACCACAATAAAGGGACGATCACCCACCTTTCCTTCACCGTATTTACGATCGCGGGTCAGACCGGCAATCTCAGCCACCAACGCATCACGGGTTTTTGTCAGACGGTTGAAGAGCGTGGATTTTCCCACATTCGGACGTCCGACCAGGGCAATGACAGGAACCATATTCAGGAAACCTCAGTAATCGTTATGCTTCTTTACAGCACAACGTGAAAATCAATTTATTATACGCAGATACAGAAAACGCCGCGAAGAGCGGCGTTCTGTACGTCGCTTGTGCGCAGTTTAGTCCGCTTCGATGTCGATCAACAGCAGCTCACCGGCATTGGTATAAACCAGTACGCCAGCAGACGTGGCCACCAGCGGACTGCGGATGCCAAGATCCACACCGCGTAACGCCCGCCAGTTGGTGCCTTCTGTCTGATTCGGATAGCTCACATGCAAAGGACGCGGACGCAGCAGAATGCGGCCAACCAGTTCGCCGTCCACCTGGCTCATGACGTGCAGATAGCCATCACTGTCCGCTGACAGCAACCAGTTACGGTAGGTGGTCACCTGTCCGGGTTTCTGATCGCGTAAACCTTTCTGCGTCCAGACTTTGGCACCACGGTTCTGGTCATAAGCCTGTACCGTACCGTCATCCAGGGTCAGGTACACATTGCCCAACCCCAGCGCCGGGCTGGTGTAAGTCGAGCCATCTTCCTGCCAGCGGCTTTCACCATCCGGTGTAATAGCGGCCACTTTGCCGTGGTAACTGGCGGCGTAGATAACACGGCTATCCTGTGCCGGCGTACCATCGATATCCACCAGTCGCTCCAGTTCAGAACGGCCATCCGGCGTCGCCAGACGGACTTCCCAGCGGGGTACGCCAAGCGCCTTGTCCAGCGCCAGCACTTTGCCGGTGGCAAAGCCGGCAACGACAAACTGATCCATCACCAGCGGCGTTCCGGTACCACGCACAGATAACACCGGCATGGCGTTTTCGTACGACCAGGCCTGGCGGCCATTGCTGCGTTCAAATGCGCTGACGCGTCCGTCCACCGTCTGTACATACACGCGGCCAGGGTCCATACCGGCGGGCGCAACAGCTTCGCTGGTCAGGCGGCTTTGCCAGATTTCTTCGCCGTTTCCGGCATCCAGACAATGCAGATAACCGTCAAAGGTGGCAACGAACAGTTGGCCATTATCCCCACTGACAGCAGCGGAAATTTTGATTCCCAGATCCGTCGACCAGATTTCATCTCCGTCGTCGAGATCCAGTGCCACCAGCGTTCCCGAAGGGTCCGCCGCATACACTACCGAATTCAGAACCAGCGGACGCAGACGGGTGTAGGCTTTGACCGGACCTGTGCCCAGATTTTCACGCCATTTGATATCAATATCTGTCTGATTATTGAAATCCGGCAGTCCGCTTTCTGCAGCGTCAGCCGTTTCATTTTCCGGCTGACTGGCACAGGCGGCCAACAAAGCACTGAACAGAACAGGTAGCAGCAGTCGGCGCATCAGGCGTCTCCGTCGGCACTGGCTGCGGCGGCAAGATTATCAATTTTGCGCTGCAGGCCCTGGGTGTTCAGGCCCAGATTCTGGGCTGCAGTCTGAGCACTGATGTAGGCGGCACGGGCTTCCGCCAGCTGACCTTTGAGGTAGAGCGCATCGCCTTTAGCTTCATTGAACTGCGGGGCGTAAGCATCCGCGGGAACAGTTTCAACCAGCGCCAGTGCTTCGTCGTATTTTTCCTGCTGAATAAGCACATTGGCCAGACGCGATTGCGCCGTGTATTTCACCGGACCTTCTTCCGCTTCGGCAATCAGAGCTTTGAGCTCGGTTTCAGCGGCAGCAAAATCACCCTCATCGGCAGCAAAGCGTGCCAGAAACAGAGAACCGAACTGCGCATAGGTAGTACTGGCATAATCCGTTTTTAACGTTTGTGCCAGCGCTTCCATTTCTTCTTTCACAGCGTCGGTCTGCTGTGCAGAAGGCTGAGCTGCCTGTTCAATCAGCTGACTGAATACCTGAGAGGCCGCTTCGCCGGTTGCCTGTTGATTTTCTTTCCAGCTGTTCCAGCCAAAAAAACCACCGCCGGCAATCAATACTGTGATTACCAGACTTTTACCATTGTCAGACCACCACTTTTTCAGTGCTTCAGCCTGTTCTTCGTCGGTACGGATATCAGTCATTTCTTTCACGTCTCCGTGCGTGCATTTTTATTCAGCGCTGTGCCGGTTCCGCCACACAGCGTTCAGTGTTAAAAAATTTCTTTGGCGATCCAGTCTGCAACCTCTGCCAGCGGCAGTGTTTCCTGTCCGGCTTCGCCGCGCAGATCTTTGGCCGTTACCGTACCGGTTTTGACTTCGTCTTCCCCTAACAGTAACGCGATGCGGGCACCGCTTTTATCGGCTTTTTTCATCTGGCTTTTAAAACTGCCGCCGCCACAGTGGGTCTGCACCCGCAGCCAGCTGTGTTCGTCGCGCAGCTGGTCGGCGAGCAATAACGCGCTGCGGGCACTGCCCTCTCCGACCGGACAGATATAAACGTCCAGCGTATTCAGTACTTCTGCCGGAATCAGTTCCAGGGTTTCCAGCAACAGAATCAGACGCTCAACCCCCATGGCGAACCCGACCGCCGGCGTTGGCTTGCCACCCAATTGTTCCACCAGACCATCATAACGGCCGCCGGCACAGACAGTGCCCTGGGCACCCAGTTTGTCGGTTACCCATTCAAAAACGGTTTTGCAGTAATAATCCAGACCGCGCACCAGGCGCTGATTAATTTCGTACTTCACGCCAGCCGCATCCAGAATGCTGCGCAGCAGATCGAAATGTTCACGGCTTTCGTCGTCCAGATGTTCATGCAGCTGCGGCGCATCGGCTAACAAAGCCTGAGTCTGCGGGTCTTTGCTATCCAGCACCCGCAGCGGATTGGATTCCAGCCGGCGCTGGCTGTCTTCATCCAGCTGATCTTTACATTCACCCAGGTATTCAACCAGCGCTTCACGATATTGAGCCCGTGCTTCGTTGCTGCCCAGTGTGTTGAGCTGCAGCGTCACATGCTCGCTCAGGCCAAGCATTTGCCAAAGACGGGCTGTCATCAGAATGACTTCGGCATCAATATCGGCCGTCGCCATACCAAAGGTTTCAACACCGATCTGATAAAACTGACGGTAACGGCCTTTTTGTGGCCGCTCGTGGCGGAACATAGGCCCCGTGTACCACAGACGCTGTGTCTGATTGTACAGCAGGCCGTGTTCTTCACAGGCGCGGACGCAACTGGCGGTGCCTTCCGGACGCAGCGTCAGGCTGTCGCCATTGCGGTCATCGAAGGTGTACATTTCTTTTTCGACAATATCGGTGACTTCACCGATGGAACGCTTGAACAGCGCGGTCTGTTCCAGCACCGGCATACGGATTTCGTCATAACCGTAGGATGCCAGCAGCTCTTTTACAGTGCCTTCCAGGTATTGCCATACCGGGCTCTGCGCCGGCAGGATATCGTTCATGCCACGAATGGCCTGGATTTTCTTCGCCATTATTCGTTTTTCAATCCGTTATCTGTTTTCACTCAACGTCAGTCAACCGCGCTGACAATCAGGTTTTCACGTTCTTTTTCGAGCACATCAGCACGTTCACGAATCATACGTTCCAGATCGTCAACCAATGAGTCGTTCGTTACCTTACCGGCCGGTTTACCGTCGATATACACCAGATTCGGCTGACCGCCGGTCAGTCCCAGATCGACTTCTTTAGCCTCACCCGGGCCGTTCACCACACAACCAATCACTGCCACACTCATATCCGTGCGGATATCTTCGACGCGCATTTCCAGTTCGTTCATGGTTTTAATCACGTCGAAGTTCTGCCGTGAGCAGCTTGGGCAGGCAATAAAATTAATACCGCGCGAACGCAGCTTCAGCGACTTGAGCATATCCCAGCCGACTTTAACCTCTTCCACCGGATCAGCTGCCAGAGAGACGCGGATGGTGTCGCCGATGCCTTCCCACAACAGCAGACCAAGGCCGATGGATGATTTAACTGTGCCGCCGCGCAGGCCACCGGCTTCCGTAATGCCCAGATGCAGTGGCTGCTCAATCTGGCTGGCAATCTGCTTATAAGCCGCCACCGTCATAAAAATATCAGAGGCTTTGAGACTGAGTTTAAAATCCGGGAAATTCAGACGGTCGAGAATATCGATATGGCGCATGACCGATTCCACCAGCGCCTGCGGCGTTGGCTCGCCGTATTTCTTCTGCAGATCTTTTTCCAGCGAACCGGCGTTCACACCGATGCGGATGGGAATATTGTGATCACGAGCGGCATCAACCACGGCACGTACCCGGTCTTCACGACCGATATTACCGGGATTAATGCGCAGACAGTCCACACCCAGCTCGGCGACGCGCAGCGCAATGCGGTAGTCAAAATGAATATCCGCCACCAGCGGAATATTGACCTGGCGGCGAATGCTGCCAAACGCTTCAGCGGCGTCCATGGTAGGAACAGACACCCGTACAATATCAGCGCCGGCATCCTGAGCGCGCTGAATCTGAGCCACAGTGCCGTCGACATCACAGGTGTCGGTATTGGTCATGGTCTGCACCGCTATCGGCGCATCCCCTCCGACGGGTACATCACCGACCCAGATTTTACGGGTTTTACGCCGCTTAATCGGATTAACAAACTGCGTACTCATTGAGCCACTCCGGACAGGGACTGCCGGTACAGACGGTATTCCCTGGACTGAGGAAAACTGCGTTTTAATTCACTGGCCAGATTCGCAGCGCGCTGTGGGTTACCATGAATATTGGCCAGTTTAATACCGAGCCACAGGCTGTGCGCGCTGTGCTGTGCCTGTTGACGCCCCACCATACGCGCCAGGCGGTCAAAATATTTCTGCGATTCGTCAAAACGCTGTGCTTCAAATAACAGCGTGGAAATATTCACCAGCGCATCGGCATTGTAAGGCGAGATACGCAGTGTCTGGCCGTACGCCTGGATGGTTTCCTGGGTTTTTCCCTGCAGATAATAATTACGCGCCAGATCATTGCTGGCGGATGCACGGTTTTCGTAATACGGATCTTCTGCCACTTCGCGCAGTTCTTCTTCGGCATCATCATAGCGCTTGAGCTGTGTGTACAGACGCCCCAGGTGATGCTGCGCAATCAGGAAGGAGGAATCTTCATTGATTGCTTTTTTAAAGAATTCTTCGGCCAGATCAAATTCACTTTCGCTCTGCCATAAAAGCCCCATAGCATCGTTTGCCGGTGCGTAATCTTCATCGATAGACAGGGCTTTCTGTAAACGTTTACGCGCCAGATCAGGCCGATTACGGTTGAGGTAGCCTAATCCCAGCTGGGTATAGTTCTCGACGGCTTTTTCCGGTGATTTTTTCTTGGTCAGGCGGCTTTCAGTGACGGTCACACAGGATGCCAATGCCGTACTGACGATTAAAACCAGGACTGAGCCGATAAGACGCTTAATCACAATACATTCCCTCGGGTTGACGGATCGTCGACCTGCACCGCATCAATATAACGGGCACTGCGGCGCGTACGGTCCTGAACTTTTCCCACCAGCTGTCCGCAGGCGGCATCAATATCATCACCACGGGTAGAGCGGATCGTGGCCACGTGACCCTGATCAATCAGATAATCACGGAATTTGTAAACGCGGTTATTACTCGGGCGCTTATAACCCGAGTTAGGAAACGGGTTGAACGGAATCAGGTTAATTTTACAGGGTACCTGTTTGAGCAGTTGCGCCAGTTCTCTGGCACATTCCATGGTGTCATTCACACCATCCATCAGAGTGTATTCAATGGTCGCTTTGCGTTTATCCGGCAGTTTCCCCAGATAACGGTTGGTTGCATCGATTAACATCTGTAGCGGGTACTTTCTGTTGATCGGCACCAGCTGGTTACGCAGTTCATCATTGGGAGCATGCAACGAGACAGCCAGGGATACATCAATAACATCCCCCAGTTTATCCATCATAGGCACCACACCTGAGGTGCTCAGGGTTACCCGGCGCTTGGACAAACCATAAGCGTTGTCTTCCATCATCAGCTGCATGGCATCGACAACATTATCAAAATTAAGCAGGGGCTCACCCATGCCCATCATCACCACGTTGGTAATGCGGCGTTCGCGCCGTTCTCCGGGCTGATGGAAACTCATCGCCGCCACATACAGCTGGCCAATGATTTCAGCCACACTCAGATCACGGTTAAAGCCCTGCTTTCCGGTGGAACAGAAGCTGCAGTCAAGCGAGCAGCCGATCTGGGAGCTGACACACAGGGTACCGCGGTCGTTTTCCGGGATATAAACGGTTTCAATGGCACTGCCGCCATCCATGCGCATCACCCATTTGCGCGTTCCGTCTTTAGAGAAATCTTCGTACACGACTTCCGGCAGACGCACTTCGCAGACCGCTGACAGTTTTTCCCGCAGCGCCTTGCTCATATTGGTCATTTTTTCGAAGTCGGATTCGCCGTACTGATGTATCCACTTCAGCATTTGCTGGGCACGGAACCGCTTTTCACCCAACCCGGCAAAAAAGGCTTCCATTTTGGCGGGTGATAACCCCAGCAGATTCACTTTTTCGTTGCTTTCAGTCATCAGCAGATACCGGACAAACAGTGGCTTGCAGGAAGGTCAGAGGGCGCATGGCCCTCTGAGTTCCGCGCCGGATTAACGTGCGCAGATTTCTTCTGCAGAGAAGAAGTAAGCGATTTCACGCTCAGCAGAAGCGGCAGAATCAGAACCGTGTACCGCGTTGGCATCGATGCTTTCTGCAAAGTCAGCACGGATAGTACCGGCAGCCGCTTCTTTCGGGTTAGTCGCACCCATCAGTTCGCGGTTAGCAGCGATGGCGTTCTCGCCTTCCAGAACCTGTACAACCACAGGGCCGGAAGTCATGAAGCCAACCAGGTCTTTAAAGAAAGGACGCTCTTTGTGTTCAGCGTAGAAGCCACCGGCTTTCTCATCGTCCAGCTTGATCATTTTAGCGGCAACGACTTTCAGGCCTGCTTTTTCAAAGCGGGTCAGAATCTCACCGATAACATTTTTGGCCACTGCATCCGGTTTGATGATGGACAAAGTGCGTTCAACAGCCATTTTTAGCTCCAGAATTAATCTATTTTAGGGGTTAGGGAATCAAAACCCGCGGATTATACGCACCTTTTGATGAAAGTTGTACGTATGCCGCGGCTTCTGTGACAAATTTTGGCACTGATCTTGTTAAGCCGCTGGCCGGCTTCTGTCCGGCCACCCGCCAGCCACCCGCCAGCCACACGCCAGCCACACGCCAGACACACGCCAGCGGCCGGATCAGGGCCTGTAAGGTCAGCTTCTCAGCGTCTGCACAACGCGGCTGACTTCCGCCAGCGCCGCCTCCACATCATCTTCTGTGGTGAAGCGCCCGAGACTGAAACGTAACCCCGCATGGGCCAGATCATCACTGCGGCCAATAGCTTTCAGTACATAAGACGGTGCTACCGTGGCTGAATTACAGGCCGAACCGGAAGACACCGCGACTTTTGCCAGAGATGCCAGCAGTATCTCGCCGTCCACGCCGGCAAAACTGACGTTCAGGTGATTGGCACTGATGTGCTCCGGATGACCATTGCGAACCACATCGCCCAGTGCCTCCAGCCCTTGCCAGAGCCGGTCGCGCAACGCGCGGATACGCGTTTCATCGGCCTCCAGTTCCTGCGATGCGAGGCGTGCCGCTTCGCCGAACCCCACCAGCTGATGCGTCGCCAGCGTGCCGGAGCGCATACCGCGTTCGTGACCGCCTCCATGAATCTGCGCCGCCAGCTTCACCTGGGGCTCGCGCCGGACATACAGGGCGCCAATCCCTTTCGGACCATAAAACTTGTGCGCCGAAACTGACAGCAGGTCCACCTCCCAGGCCTTCACATCCACCGCCATCTTGCCGACGGCCTGGGCCGCGTCCACATGGAGTAATGCCGGGTGGTTTTTCAATAACTGAGCCACCGCGGGGATATCCGTTATGGTGCCCAGCTCATTGTTAACAGCCATCAGACTGACCAGACAGGTGCTGTCACGCAGAGCGTCAGCCACCTGCCGGGCATGAATCATCCCGTCCGCATCCGGTGTCAGGCGCGTGACTTCCACATTCTGATGATGTTCCAGCCAGCTGCAGGGATCGAGCACGGCTTTATGCTCAATGGCCGAGGTGATGATGTGAAGGGGCTGCGTGGCGCTGCTGTCACGCAGAGACTCCACCACGCCTTTCAGGGCCAGGTTATTACTTTCAGTGGCACCGGAGGTCCAGACAATGCTGCGCGGATCGGCATTGAGCAGGTCCGCCAGTTGTCGCCGCGCATGCTCCACCGCCTGTTCAGCCTGCCAGCCAAAGCGGTGGGAACGTGATGCAGGGTTGGCAAAATTGCCATCCATGGTCAGACAGGCAGCCATGGCTTCAGCCACCCGGGGATCAACCGGCGTGGTGGCAGCGTAATCAAAGTACAGGGTTTTCATGTTACTTCCGCAACTGAACAGAAAACGGGCATTGTCCGCGCCCATTTTGTCACGTCAAGCGTTCGTCAGTTCAAAAGAGAGGCGCCGGCAGCAGCGGCCGACAGTCAGTGAACGCGCACCTCAGGCGGTCTGCGCGTCTTTTTCTTCCACCGCGCTGATGCGGTTCGGGTCTTTCTGTTCCTGGCGATCAGCGATCAGGCGGATTTCTTCACGTTCCAGCAGCCCGGACAGCGTGATGCCGCTGAGAAAATCATGGATCTGATCACTGAGATCAAGCCACAGATGGTGCGTCAGGCATGGCTGGCCATCCTGGCAATCTCCACGGCGGTTACAGCGCGTGGCATCCATGGATTCGTTCACTGCGTCGACGATATCCGCCACATTGATGGCATCACTCTCCCGGCTCAGCCGGTAACCGCCACCCGGACCGCGCACACTGGCGACCAGTCCGTTGCGACGCAGTTTCGCGAACAGTTGTTCCAGGTATGACAGAGAAATCCCCTGGCGACCGGATATATCATTCAGGCTGACCGGTCCCTGCTGCGCATGAATCGCCAGATCCAGCATGGCAGTGACGGCATAGCGTCCTTTTGTAGTTAATCGCATGGGCAATCCCCTGTATTAAGCAATGACTTATTATGCGTATATCCGACAATTTTAGTCAACTTTAATGCGGGCGTTCAGATTCTTTGTCCGTCTTGTCTGCTACAGAATCCTCAGTGCCTTCCTCTTTGAGGACTTCCTGAGCCGCACTCTTAATTTCTTCGTAAGCGTCATTAAGACTGACAAATGTCTCTTCTTCCAGCTTAGGCAGGGCATCGGAACATGACGTGTTGCCCATTTCGGCCAAAGCCTGACACATTGTATCGATTTTGTGATCAACTGCCTGCATATGATCCATCAGATTGTGAATCGAGCGGGCAATCGGGTCCGGCATATCATCGGCAATACCATAGGCATCAAAACCGATTTTCTCCGCAATACGGCGGCGTTTCTCCAGTGTTTCTTCACTGGGCTTACGGATGATACGGCCGGGAATCCCCACCACCGTAGCGCCGTCCGGTACTTCTTTGGTGACCACAGCATTAGAACCGATACGGGCATTCTCACCCACTTCGATCGGCCCCAGCACTTTGGCGCCGGCGCCGACAACCACCCCACTGCGCAGCGTCGGGTGACGCTTCCCTTTGTTCCAGGATGTGCCGCCCAGCGTGACACCATGATACAGGGTGCAATCATCGCCGATTTCAGCCGTTTCACCGATCACCACGCCCATCCCGTGGTCAATAAAAAAACGGCGGCCTATGGTGGCTCCGGGATGGATTTCGATGCCGGTCATCCAGCGACTGAAGGTGGACAACAGACGGGCCAGCCATTTCATGCCTCGGCGCCACAGCCAGTTTGCCAGACGATAATGCAGGATGGCGTGCAGGCCCGGATAAGTTGTTAATACTTCAAACGTGTTGCGGGCCGCCGGGTCACGCTCAAAAACACTGGCGATATCTTCACGCAGTTGTTGAATACTCACTTGTTCCACCTTGTTCTGTTGTGCTTCGGTTGTGCTGTTGCCGGCTTCTCTGGCCGGCATTGTCTTGCTGTTTCGTGTTGCTTTTGCGGGTCAGCTGACTACCCGGGTTTCCGGTTTTTGCCGATTGTGGCCAGCATACCGCGCAGGATATTAACCTCGGTTTTATCCATCGCCGCGCGCTGGAAAAGGCGGCGCATCCGCGGCATCAACTGTTTCGGAGTATTGGGGTCAAGAAAGCCAATATCAATCAGTGTTGATTCCATATGCTGAAACAGTCCTTCCAGCTCCGCATGGGTTGCCAGCGGATGATCCCAGGGTACGCCCCACTGACCGTCCTCTTCGTCTTCACCACTGAGCACAGGTTCCGCTAGTGCCAGCCGCATTTCGTAACACAACACCTGAATTGCCTGCGCCACATTCAGCGATGAAAAAGATGACTCGGTGGGAATGTGTACGTGGGCAGTGCACAGGTGCAGCTCTTCGTTGGTCAGCCCGCGGGATTCACGGCCAAATACCAGCGCCGTTTCATTGCCGGCAGGGATCATTTCACGCGCTTTCGCTGCAGCCTGCCTGGGCGTCATCAGCGGCCAGGGAATATGACGGCTGCGCGCCGAGGTGCCGATGATCAGTGAGCAGTCAGCGACAGCGTCTTCCAGCGTCGGAACGATCACCACATTGTGCAGAATATCTTCTGCGCGGGAAGAACGCTGGATGGCTTCTTCATCGATTGTGGCAATGGGATCGACCAGCACCAGGCGGCTGAGGCCCATATTTTTCATCGCCCGGGCGGCCGCGCCGATATTGCCGGAATGCGTGGTATTCACCATAACAATGCGAACATGATCTAACATAGAAAAGCAGACACCTGCGCTACGCCGTCGATACGGACTCTGGGATCAAAAAAAGGGCACGAAGTGTAACGTAAAACCGCCCTTGCTAACCAGTTCGGTACTGATATAATCCCGCGCCCCAAAAATGTTCTTTAAGAGACTGAAGCCCTATGCAACCCATGGTGAACCTGGCGTTGCGCGCTGCGCGTAATGCTGGCCAAGACCTGGTCCGCCGTCTGGACCGCTTCGATTCTGCCCAGAGTACGGATCAGGAAAAAGCGAAATTTATTGCCGACTGCACGATTGGTCTGGAAAAGAGCATCATCTTCGAACTGAAGAAGGCACTGCCGGAGCACAATTTTTCCGGCCGTGAAACCGGTCAGAATTTGGATAATGCGGATCAGCCGACCTGGCAGATCTGTGTGATCGATGACATTGCCAATTTCCGCGTAGGGATTCCGTCTTTTGCCATCATCATCAGCTGCCAGAATCATGGCAAGACAGAGCATGCCGTGGTGTTAAACCCGGTCAACGGCGACGAATTCACCGCCTCCCGCGGGCGTGGTTCCCAGCTGAACAACCGCCGCATCCGCTGCAGCAATATCAACGCCCTCAACGATGCGATTGTCGGTTACACCCAGCCTCTGGGCAGCAATGATTCGGCAGCTGACCAGCGTCAGCGGACGCAGCGCCTGATGACCCGTTCTTACGACTTACGCAACATCGGCTCCAACGCCCTGTCGATCTGCTATGTCGCAGCCGACCGTTTCCAGGCCGCCATGCTCAGTGATGTGGATGAGTACGCACTGAATGCCGCAGGCCTGGTAGCCTCGGAAGCCGGCTGCCTGCTGGCAGAGGTATCCGGACAGCCGATGTTGAAAGCACCGGCCAATCTGGTGGTCAGCAATCCCCGTCTGTTAAAAGCACTCCTCGCCCGCGACTAACCTGTCAGCGGGTGGCAGCCTCCTGCAGAATTCCTACAGTAAAAACAGGATTTCTGCAGGAGCGACGCCATGACCTTCTGGTATCAATTGAACGAAATACTGCAATGGCTGGGTGAAGCGCACAGCACCGATGGTTAATCACATCGCCGCTGGCCCACAAACACCGGGCACAAAAAAACGGACCCTGTCACTCCGCCAGCGGGTGACAGCAGCCCGTTCCTGCTGTGTCTCAGATTCCTGGCTGTCGCCGTTAACGAATCGCTGACACGTCTTCGGCCTGAGGGCCTTTCTGACCACGAACCACCGAAAACTTAACCCGCTGGCCTTCGGTCAGAGAGCGGTGCCCCTGCCCGCGGATCGAACGGAAGTGCACAAACACATCTTCGCCTTCATCCCAGGTAATAAAGCCGAAGCCTTTTTTCACGTTAAACCATTTAACAACACCACGTTCACGACCATCTTCAACGTCCTGCTCTACAACCGTGCCACTGTTGCGGTAGCGACGACGACGTGATGGTGCCAGCTGCGCCGAAATCAGACTGATCGCAAACCCCAGAACCGCCACCAGCACCAGAAACAGCGGCATTCCGGCCACTGACATCAGATCGGTATGCGCCAACGGCGAGCCATCGGCTGAATGCAGGCCACTGACCAGCGCCGGCAAAACCACGGCGACCAGACCTGCTGAAACCACTGCACTGACCAGTGCGACTATAATTTTTCGTAACATAATTTTACCCATGCCTTCTCTCACATCACTGTTATTATCACTTATGTATCGGTATACCGGCCGTAAAAGCCTTGTAACGAGTGGGCTATGAAAGCCCAATTCATTAAAAAAATCAACACGATAGCAAAGGGGTATAAAGCATCCTATGAGCCAGACAGAGCCACAACCGGCGGATGCCTATGACCAGCGGGATGCGGGTCAGCAGCGGATCGATGAACTGGAAATGAAAGTCGCCTTTCTGGAAGAGACGGTTGACGCACTGAACAGTCAGATGGCAGACCTTACCCAACAGTTTGATCTTGCCAGACAGGCGATGCAGATGATGAATAAAAAACTGGAGCAGCTGCAGGCCAATGACGGCCAGGTTAAAGACAGTGCCGAAGAATCACCACCGCCCCACTATTGATTGCCGGCCGCCATTGCCTGCCCGGGCAGGCAATGGCGGTGCTGACAGCCGGTTATCCGGATAAAACATCCGCCATCATACGGCTATAGCCACCGGGAATACCTTCATTCACAGCTGCTGACGCCGCCGCAGTCCCCAGGCCAGCAACCCAAGCAGCAGCGTAAAGACCACCGGGAACACAAAAATATTGAGGATTTTCAGGCGCGTGCCCAGCGCATTGATGTCTTTATCCAGCTCATGCTGAACATTGCGCAGCTCCTTACGGATGGTCAGCTTCTCCTGCTGAAAATCATCCAGCGCCGCCTGTTGCTGTGGCGACAGGGTTAACACACCCGTGTCTTCTTCGCGCCCCTGCTGCAGATCCGCCATCTGCTGCTCCACCTGATCCAGCTGTTGCTGCAGTTTCTGTTCACTGGCCAGAAATTGTTTCTCAGCCTGACGTTGCAGCTCATCGACTTTCTCAAACGGACGACTGTACTGACCGCGGGCACGCAGACTGATCAGATCAGCGCTGCCGCTGAGATTATCAGCCAGATTGACCAGTAATGCGCCATTATCTGCCCACGGCGATGCCAGGCGCTGACCAAAGAAATTCTGGACCTGAACCCACAGGCGGTCCGACAGCACATCGGTATCCGCCACCAGGGTCACGGCGAGATGGTCAGTGGAGGTCAGTAGTTGTCCGGCCTCTGCGCTGCCCACACCGTCCGGAAACGCCGTGGAAGCCGGACCACTGATCCGTACAGCCAGAGGATAGGCCTCACCGGTGGGCTGAAAATCTTTCTGCAGTTCGAGCAAATCCCCGCCCATACGCAGACGGTTGGCATCCGTCAGCATGGCATCGGTGCTGCTGAACAGCCAGGGGTCAATGGTCGTGGTCGCATCTTCCCGGGCGGCAAAATACCCCGTGCTGCTGAGGTTAATATTTTCCAGCCGGGCGGTCACAATATCATCGGCCAGCAACTGGTCCGGCGTCAGTGACAGCAATCCAAAATGGCGTACCGGTGGCCGCCCCTGACCCTGATTCACCACCAGCCCCAGCTGAGCATCCAGCACCACCTGATCCGGATGCCAGTCAACACCCCACTGATGCAGCAATGTATTGAGACTGGTCGCTGACGCCGGATCACCGCCGCCCATCATGCCCGCCGGGGCGTTCTCTGCCAGAGGATCGATAAACGCCAGCACCCGTCCGCCACGCAGAGCGAATTGATCAATGGCAAACAGGGTGGCATCTGCGAGGACCGGTGGCTGAATCAGCATCAGTACATCCACATCCTCGTCAATGTGATCAACAGAGGTGTTCAGGGAACGTAGCTGATAAGCACCATCCAGCTGATCCAGCGCCATCCAGGGCGGTGTGGGCTGACCACTGCGGGGATCAAAGCCGCCCATGACATCCAGACCGGACAGAACGCCGATCACCACAGGCTTCACCGACTGAACGTTATCAATCAGCTGACTGATCTCATATTCCAGAAACCGCTCACGGTCGGGCTGCAGAAACGGCAGGATATCGAATTTTTCCCGGGTTGCGCTGTGTTCACGCTGCCCGGCCGGCGACTGTTCTGCCTGATCTTCATCGCCTGCCTGCGGATCAACTGTCGCAGGATCTGCGGCGTCAGCATCTGCAGCTGCTGTTGCGACCGGTATGTCAGCACTGGCGACCAGACCGAAATAAAGAGAATCACCATTATTCAGCGGTACAGCCTGAAGTCCGCGCGCCGCAGCCATATCTTCTTCTTCAGAAAATGGCTGTGGATCAATCACGTTCACTCTGAGCCGGCCATCGGACAGCATTTCATATTCCGCCAGTAATTCTTCTACCCGCTGTTCATAGGCCCGCAGCGCGGTGAGATCCTGACTGGCTTGTTGTGAGAAGTACAGATCCAGCGTGACCGGATGCTCAAGGGACGAAAGAATATTCCGCGTGCCCGGAGACAGGGTATAGAGCCCGTCTTCGGTAAGATCCACCCGCGCCCGACTGCCCAGTGACGAAATCAGCACAGCAGCGACAATAAACACAACGAAGAGTCCGGTCAGAGATACAGCTTTGTTTTTCATCATCCACTCTCCTCTGTCAGCGGGCTTTTTTGATGCTGAGGACTTCGCCGGTAGCAAACAACCAGACCGTTATCAGCAGCAGAAAATAAAGTACATCACGCAGATCAACGACACCCCGGGATAAGGCCTGAAAATGCGTGATAAAACTCAGACCGGCAACAAAATCCACCACCCTGTCGGAGCCCCACGCACGGAACATATCCAGCACCATAGGGAAGCCGCTTAACATCAACACAAAGCAGATCAGTACGGTAAGAATAAACGCCACAATCTGATTCCGGCTGAGCGCAGACATACAGCACCCGACCGCGATAAAGGCACCGGCCATCAGCCAGCTGCCCAGATAACTGGTCAGAATAACGCCGTTATCCGGATCTCCCAGATAATTAACCGTAAGCCATAACGGAAAGGTTAAAACCAGAGCCAGCGCAGCAAACAGCCAGGCTGCGAGAAATTTCCCTGATACCACCTGAGCCTGTGTCAGAGGCAGTGTCAGTAATAATTCAATGGTGCCGAGCTGGCGTTCCTGTGACCAGAGCCCCATAGCGATAGCAGGCATAAAAAACAGATACAACCAGGGATGGAAGTTAAAAAATGGCTGCAGATCGGCCTGGCCACGATCATAGAAATTTCCCAGATAAAAGGTCAGTGCCGCCGACATCATCAGAAAAATAAGAACAAATACATAAGCCACCGGCGTGGAAAAATACGCCGACCATTCACGTTTACAGACTGTCAGTAAACCAGACATCAGCTTTTTCCCTCCGTCAGTTGGCGGAAAACATCTTCCAGACGACCGCGCTCAATATGCAGTGTATCCAGCGGCCAGTGGTGAGTTTCGATGGCTGTATTTACGGCATGAAAAACGGAGGTTTTTTCCTCCGGGAATATCCGGTAACCACGGCCGCCATCATATTCATCGACTTCCATCACACCGGGCAGCCCGGCAAATACGGATGCAGCCTGTACAGGTTCCGAAAACTGCACGCTGACGGCCTGATGGTAACGGGAACGCGCTTCCAGTTCTGCCGGTGTACCATCGGCAACCTTACGCCCGGCAGCAATAATCATGGCGCGGGAACAGACGGCAGACACTTCTTCAAGAATATGGGTAGAAATAATGACAATTTTGTCTTCGGCCAGCTGGCTGATCAGATCACGGACCTGCTGTTTCTGATTCGGATCCAGCCCGTCCGTTGGTTCGTCGAGAATCAGGACATCGGGATCATGCAGCAGTGTCTGAGCCAGACCGACGCGTCGCTTAAAGCCTTTCGACAAGGTCCCGATATTCTGTTTCAGAACAGGCTCGAGTCCGGTAAGAGCGGCTGCGTGCATAATGCGTTGTGACCGGTTTTTTCCTTTCAGCCCCCGCACGTCAGCGATGAATTTCAGAAAGCCCAGCACCGTCATATCGCTCCACGCGGGAGCACCTTCCGGCAGATAGCCCAGCCGCTGCTTAACCGCCAGCGGCTGCCTGGCAATGTCCAGGCCAAACAGTGATACCCGGCCGGAGGTCGGGGGCAGAAAGCCGGTCAGCATTTTCATGGTGGTTGATTTACCCGCGCCGTTCGGTCCCAGAAATCCGAGTACTTCGCCCGGGCGTACTTCAAAAGACAAGTCATCCACAGCGGTAAAGTCACCAAAGCGCCGCGTCAGACGTTCGACTTCTATCATGCTCACTCCTCTGAGTATCCTGCCTCCGGTACAAGGCAGGACGGCAGTTACAGACAACACAGAAAAACAGCAGATTGACCGCAGAACAGCCATTTGGTTTCAGTGCGGGAGCAATCCTTTGCCGCCACGCTGTTTTCCCTCCGCCCGGGTGGGCGCAGTGGTTCACAGACTGCTCTTATTCACCGTTTAAACCGCCCGCTGCAAAGGGTAAACTTAGCCTGCACAGACGACAGCGATATCCGGGCTGTCAGCTACCGAATTAAGAGTCAATCTATGAAAATAATCAGCAAAATCCGTAGTGTACTTTTCCGCTGTCAGCAAAAGCTGCTTTACAGCCTGATCAAAACGCAGATCATCGGCCCGGATACCAAAGATTTTAATATTGATCCGGATAAACCCGTGATCTACGCCATGCTCTATCCTTCCCATGCCGAACAGCTGGTCATTGACCGGGAAGCCAGCCTGCAGGGCTGGACCAGTCCGCAGGATGACAGAGCGGAACGACGTCTGCCGGGTAAGCCCTGGTTCAGCATCTACCACCGCGCCGCCTTTTTCCGTAAACAGGGCACTCCCATGGTGGCCTCGCAACTGATCCGTCAGACTCAATGGCTGCTGGAAGATGATCAGCGCGATATTCAGGTGGTACCGGTACGGGTATTCTGGGGACGGGCGCCGGAAAAAGAAGGTTCTTTCCTGCGTATCTGGTTACAGAGCACCGGTGCCATCGGTGGCCGGGTCGCCAAACTGCTGGCCATCGTTCTGAACGGCCGCAATACCTTTGTGCATTTCAGTCGTCCATTGTCACTGCGCGAAATGGCAGAGTCCGGTCAGACCGCCGAAAAACTGGCCCGTAAAGTCGCACGGGTTCTGCGTGTACACAATCGTCAGGTGTCAGCCGCTGTATTGGGGCCGGACCTGTCGCACCGCCGCACCCTGGTACATCAGATTCCCAATCGTCCATTGGTGGTTAAAGCCATTGAAGAAGAAGCAGAAAATAAAGGGATCAGTAAAGAAAAAGCACAGAAAAAAGCGCTGAAGTACGCGGATGAAATCGCCTCGAATATTTCTTACACCAATGTGCGCTTTCTAGATCTGGTTCTGACCTGGGTGTGGAATAAAATCTACGACGGTATTTCATTACACAATATTGAAAACCTGAAAGACGTCATTAAAGACAATGAAATTATTTATGTGCCCTGCCACCGCAGCCATATCGACTATCTGCTGTTATCTTACGTTCTTTATCACCAGGGTCTGCAACTGCCGCAGATCGCCGCCGGTATTAACCTGAATATGCCCGTGGTCGGCTCGATTCTGCGCCGCGGCGGCGCTTTCTTTATGCGCCGTACTTTCCGTGATAACCAGCTTTATGCAGCCGTCTTTGATGAGTATCTGCACTCGGTATTTTCCGGGGGCTTTGCTACCGAATATTTTGTCGAGGGCGGACGCTCACGCACAGGCCGGACCCTGAGCCCGAAAGCCGGGATGCTGGCGATGACACTGCGCAGTTACCTGCGCGATTCCCGCAAACCAATCATCTTTATGCCGGTTTATACCGGGTATGAAAAAGTCTTTGAAGCCAACAGTTATCTGGGAGAACTGCGCGGCAAGAAAAAGAAAAAAGAAAGCCTGGTTGGCGTATTGGGCACCCTGCGTTCCCTTAAGCGTTCGTTTGGTAAAGTAAACGTCACCTTTGGTGAACCTGTTTACCTCACTGAATTCCTCAACGAACGTCAGCCCGGCTGGCAACAGGAAGATTACAGTGACAGCGACTATCGCCCTTCCTGGGCGCCACAGGTCGTGACTCAGCTGGCTAATCAGGTGGTGACCGGCATTAATAACGCAACCTCGGTAAACCCGGTTAACCTGATTGCTCTGAGTATTCTGTCAGCCCCACGCCAGGCAATGGAAGAAGAACAGCTCACCAGCCAGATGGAGGCATACCGTAACCTGCTGGCCGCCAATCCCTACAGTGATATTACCGCGCTGCCGGAGGGCGATGGTGCCAGCTGGCTGGCATACGCTGAAAAACTGGATGCTGTCAGCCGCAGTGCGCATCCGCTGGGGGATCTGATTCAGACTAACGATCGTCAGGCCGTTACCCTGACGTATTACCGCAATAACGTTCTGCATCTGATTGCCCTGCCTTCATTGCTGGCCTGCCTGTTTCTGCACAACCAACGTTACGGCCTGATGCAGATTCAGGATATCGTGGCGCGCCTTTATCCTTATCTGAAAGCTGAACTCTTCCTGCGCTGGAGCGAAGCTGAACTGGCAGATGAAGTAAAACAATGGCTGAATGTGCTGGTAGAACACGGTTACCTGCTGCACAACAGCCGCGGTTACTGTGCAACACCGGCCAGCAGCTATGAATTCGCCATGCTTGAGGGGCTGGCGGGCAATATGATGCAGACGCTGGAGCGTTATTTCCTGACATTGACCATTCTCAGCCAGAAAGGCAGCGGCGTGCTGGATGCAGCTGCGCTGGAAGAGCAATCCACCCTGCTGGCGCAACGGATTTCGTTACTTTACGGTATTAATGCGCCGGAGTTTTTTGATAAAAACCTGTTCCGCGCACTGATCCGGCAACTGATCAGCGAACAACGGCTGGCGAAAACCGACGACGATAAGCTGACATTTGATGACGGCCTGCAGGAGCTGATCAGCAGTCTGGAAGATATGCTGGATGGTGCTCTGCGTGAAAGTATTCTGCGCAGCCTGGGCGGCGAAGCAGATAACCGCAGCGGCGATGACAATCCGGAGACTGACGCCAGCGATGCAGAAGAAAATTCTGCCGAGCCGGAAGCCGACAAGAAAGACACAGGAGACAGTCCGCAGGATTAACCAGCGGACAGCGGACGTTGCCAGTCAGAATTCAGTCTGACTGGCATCAGACGGCGGCGTTACTTTCGCTTTGACATACACATCAAAACGGTTCGATTTGCCGGTAATGGCATAACTGGGGGCCTTCCCGGCCAGAGGCTCCGCTTTTCTGGCCCGTTTTACCACAACCCGACAGCGCGCTGCCTGCCAGGCGGGCGCCAGTAAATCCCCGGCATCATGATCCTGCCCGACAATGTCGCGGAAGGCCTGCATATCTTTCTTTACCTGCGCGGTCTGTTTCGGATCGTGATCGAACATCGGGTCAAGATATACGATATCGGCCAGATATGGCCGGGAACCGGTCAGCGCCAACAGATTCTGGCTGGCACCATATTTAAAATGAATACGTTCAATAATATCGGCAATTCCGGCGTCATTGGCCGCTCTTTCCAGTCCATCGGCTAATAACGCTGCTACCACAGGCTGACGCTCAATCGCCGTCACCTGACAGCCCAGAGTGGCCAGCACAAAGGTATCCCGGCCCAGTCCGGCCGTTGCATCGACCACGCTCGGTTTATACTGAGAAGAAACACCGATTGCTTTGGCAATATCCTGCCCCATACCACCGCCAAAACGACGCCGGTGGGCAACCGCCCCCTGTGAAAAATTCACCTCAACCCGGACTTTGGGGTTATCACCACTGAGCAGGCACAGGCCGGAAAAATCAAGGCACAGATGAAAGCCGCCGGGCGGCAACTGATGACCTTTGATCAGCGTCAGACCAAAAGTGTCACACCATTGAACGGCCTGCGGACGCAGAACCGGATCCAGGCAAATAAGATGGCTCAAAAGATCCTCAGACAAAAAACAGCATAAGAACAACACCCAGAATCAGGCGGTAAATAACAAACGGCATCATGCCGATGCGACTGATAAAAGCGAGAAAGTAATAGATACACAGCCAGGCACTGACGGCAGAGACAAAAACGCCAATGACAATGGCAAACCAGTCTACCGGCAGTACAGAATTCATCAGATCAAGGGTTTTAAGAGCGCCGGCCGCAAGGATCAGAGGCACAGACAATAAAAACGAAAAACGCGCAGCGTCGACCCGGTGCAGACCGATAAACAGAGCTGCCGTAATAGTAATACCGGAGCGGGACGTGCCCGGAATTAATGCCAGTGCCTGGGCAGCGCCGATGATAAGAGCCATCATCAGTGTCATCTGAGCCAGTGATACACCTTTAGAGCGTACCCGGTCTGCAACCCCAAGCAGAACACCAAAGCCAATGGTTGCCCAGGCGATCACTTCCACCGAGCGCAGATGGCTTTCAATCCAGTCATCCAACAGAATACCGGCCACTCCCGCCGGTATCGTAGCCAGACCGACAAACCAGGCCAGTTTCGCATCGGCGTTGGGCCGGCGGCTGAAGCCCGTCGTCAGCCACCCCTGTAACAGACGGAAAATATCCTGGCGAAAATAAATCACGACTGCCAGTAATGTGCCGACATGCACAGCCACATCAAATGCCAGTCCCTGGTCCTGCCAACCCAGCACTTCGGATGGCAGAATAAGATGGGCAGAGCTCGAGATAGGTAAAAACTCTGTCAGCCCCTGCAACAGGGCCAGAACGATAATCTGAAATAGATCCAAAACCGAAACTCCACTTACTTCCGTTTAAGCAGACTCGGCTGCTCATCAAGTTTCTTCCACGCCACCGAGTCCCGCAGGTAAACCGGCTGATGCTGTTCAGGCCCGGCAAAGCGCCCCTGTTGCCAGTCAGACCGGGCCAGCGTCAGCATCACACTGGCATCCGGATAGACCTCTGCCCACGTCTGCGAACAACCTGCAAACGCTTCCAGATTCAGTCCATCACCCGCAAGCACTCCATTAAACTGTGCAATATCAGCCAGACACGCGTCCGGTGGTCCGACTTTTTCTTCGGTAACAGCACGGCAAAGTTTTCCATCGCGCTGAAATATCCCCCAGAACACTTCCCCCATATGCGCATCCATAATAGCCAGAACACGATCAGCGTCAGACTGATCAAAAACGGATTGCGCAATGGATTGCAAAGACGATATTCCGGCCACCGGAATATTGAGCGCCATCGCCATCCCCTGCATCACGGACGCGGCGATACGGATACCGGTAAAGGACCCCGGCCCGCGGCCATAGGCAATGGCGTTCAGCGCATCGCGGGAAATGCCGGCCCGGGAAATGATCTCATCGACCATGGGAAGCAAACGCTGAGCATGTCGCCGGGGCTGATGCTCGGTTATATGCCAGGTCTCCTGCCCGTCGGTCAGCGCCACGGAGCAAAGCGAAGAAGAGGCATCAAGAGTTAATATAACGGACATAACCATACCTGTATTTGACCGGCTAATAGTACCACACCGTTACGCGGCACCCGCACTGACAGGGAATATCAGGCATAAAAAAACCCGGCGATGCCGGGTTTTTCCTCAGACTCAAGCTTATGCTTTAGCCTTAGGTGGACGACCGCGTTTCTTCGGTGCTGAAGAGGTTGCCGCTTTAGCAGGACGACCGCGCTTCTTCGGCGCTGCGGCGGTTTTTGCTTTAGCAGGACGACCGCGTTTCTTCGGCGCTGCAGCAGGTGCTGAAGAAGCAGCCTTAGCCTTCGCCGGACGACCGCGTTTCTTCGGTGCCGCACCAGCGGTTTTAGCTTTAGCAGGACGACCGCGTTTTTTCGGCGTAGCCGCTTTTGCAGCCGCTTTTTCAACAGCTGTTGCTTTAGCTTTCAGCTTCTTGGCAGCCGTTTTGGCCTTGGCACTTTCTTTCTTAGTGCGGGCTTTTACTTTCGCAGCGTCAGATTTGGCGCGGGATTTCTTCCACTTAGCTTCAAACGCTGCAACCGCTTTAGCCAGATCAGCTTCTGCTTTGGTTGCCAGAGAAGCAGCATAAGCTTCCACGGTTTCCGTTGCTTTGCTCATCGCTTCTTCCGCTTTGGCTTCAATCTGCGCGCTCTTAACGGCAACATTGGCAGCACGGGCTGCGGCTTTCTGAGTCTGCAGTTTTTCTTTTTCTGCTTTCAGTTTGGCATTAGCAGAAACCACAGCACGTTTACCGGCTGCAGTCGCTTTTGCAGCAACTTTCGCTTTTGCAGCTTCAACTTTCTTGGTTGCTGCATCGACTTTTGCCTGTTGCGCTGCAACAGATGCTGCAGCTTTATCAGCAGCTTTCTGCGCTTTTTCAACGATAGCGGGTACAGTAGCAGCTACTTTTGCTTTCGCTTTAGCAGCTGGTTTACGACCGCGCTTAGCTGGAGCTTTTTTTGGTCTGGCCATATGTTAATTCCTCTGGAGTTTTCCTGATCAGGTAATTTAACGCTAGCACAATTATAATCGCGCATTAGCTAACGGGTGCAATAATAGTATTTTTGTAATAAAAAACCAAAATTTTTGATCATTTATTGAATACTATTTGATATTTTTTCTTATTAATCGTCAATACCCGTCCCTCATCACTGTTATTGGGCTGGCCAATATATTTATTTAAGACGTTTATTTTCTTTCCGCATCCGATACCCGGCGATTGTCATATATCCTTATCAGACACCACCGGATACTTGCTTTTTTATTATTGCCAACCCCGCAAAAAATACCTGATACCGCATGTAAGTCATTGAATACTATAAAATTATCAGAAAATCCCCGAATAATTTAATGGCCAAACGGATGGCTTAAAGCGGATCTGACATCCACTGCAACCGGGCAACAGGAGCCGTACCTGCGCCCGCCCCGGCAACCGATGCTGGCAGCAGAAATAAAAAAAGGGGCCAAAGGCCCCTTTCTGTCTGCTTGATGCGCTTACTTCTGCAAAGCCGCCATCACTTTATCTTTAATATCCTGTAATGAACCAACACCCGCGATATGGGCGTATTTTGGTGCATTCTCGCCTTTGGCAGATTCCAGCTGCTTGTAAAAGTTGACCAGAGGTGCTGTCTGTTCGTGATAAATGGCCAGACGCTTGCGTACGGTTTCTTCTTTATCATCGTCGCGCTGTACCAGTTCTTCACCGGTTTCGTCGTCTTTACCCTCGTTTTTGGGCGGGTTATAGACGATGTGATAAACACGTCCGGAGCCCGGGTGCACACGACGACCACTCAGACGCTGCACGATTTCCTCGTCATCGACGTCAATTTCCACAACATGATCAATATCCACACCCGCTTCAATCATGGCCTCAGCCTGAGGAATCGTGCGGGGAAATCCGTCAAACAGGAAGCCATTGGCACAATCATCCTGCTGAATACGTTCCTTTACCAGGCCAATAATAATTTCATCAGAAACCAGTCCGCCGGTTTCCATGATTTCTTTTACTTTCAGGCCCAATTCGCTGCCGGCTTTTACCGCGGCACGCAGCATGTCACCGGTAGAAATTTGCGGAATTGAAAATTTGTCGCAAATGAACTGTGCCTGAGTGCCTTTACCCGCACCTGGCGCGCCCAACAGAATTACGCGCATGCGCATACTCCTTGTGGTTAATAGAAACGTCCGGTGGCCAAGCTGTATAAACTTTAACCAACCCGTGAAAAAATAGGCCTAACCTTACTCTGCCGGCAGGCTCATCTCAAGTCATTGTGGAGAAAAAGGAGCCGGGCGAACGCCCGACTTTGGTATAGCGACGTTAGTAGAACTACCGACAGACCAGTCATAATGCGGTCTAGCCGGTATTACGCATACCCGCAGCAATGCCGGCCATGGTTACTTTCAGGGCCCGTTCCACCTCTTCACTGATCACATCCTGGTCCTGGCGCTCACGATAGAGCAGCTCCGCCTGGAGGTAATGCAGCGGGTCAGTGTATGGGTCACGGACACTTAATGATTGCTGCAGAGCGATATTATTCTCCAGCAATTCCTGTTGCTCTTTCAGCTGTAACACCAGCGCCCGCATTTTTTCCAGACGCTGGCGCAGCTGGCTGCCCAGGGGCTGCAGCTCACTTTCCACCAGGCGTCCTTCGTAGTACTGAGCAATGCCACTGTCGGCTTTCGACAGTACCATTTCCAGCATATCAATATAGGTACGGAAAAACGGCCATTGCTGATACATATCGCGTAATTGCCCGAGGCGGCCTTTATTAATGGCACTTTCCAGTGCATCGTCAGAGCCCAGCCAGGCCGGTAACATCAGGCGCATCTGAGTCCAGGCAAAAATCCATGGAATCGCACGCAGGGTTTCGATCCCGCCACCGCTGCGGCGGCGCGCCGGCCGGCTGCCTAACGCCAGTTTACCCAGTTCCTGCTCTGGCGTTGCAGCGCGGAAATAACGCACAAAATCTTCCGTATCCCGCACCATTGCCCGATACGAACGGACACCATCACCGGCCAGACTTTCCATCATGTCCCGCCACTCAGGGCGGGCACTGTCCGGCGGCAATAAATTCGCTTCCAATACGGATGAGATATAGATTTTAAGATTGCGTTTGGCGACATCCGGCAAACCAAACTTAAAGCGGATCATCTCGCCCTGTTCTGTCACTCGCAGTCCACCGGCAACCGAGCCCGGCGGCTGTGAAAGAATCGCACGGTGAGCGGGTCCTCCCCCGCGGCCAACACTGCCACCACGACCATGGAACAGGCGCAGTTTTATGCCTTTCTCGCGGGCCACCTGTGACAGCGCTTCCTGGGCACGATACTGCGCCCACACGGCAGCCAGCTGACCGGCGTCTTTGGAAGAATCGGAGTAGCCGATCATAACCTGCTGATGTCCCTGACTGTATTCACGGTACCAGTCAACGGACCAGAGTTTTTCCATCCGCGGCGCGGATTGCTCCAGATCGCCCAGGGTTTCAAATAAGGGAACAACCGGCATATGTTCGCGCACGCCGCAGGCCTGTAATAACAGCACCACGGCCAGCACATCGGACGGTTCACTGGCCATGGAAATAATGTAACAGGAGACGCCGTCACCGGCGCGGGTAGCCAACACCTGCATAGTATCGAGTACTTCCTGAACCTCCTCTGAGGGCTGCCAGCGAACAGGGATCAACGGCCGCCGCGACTGCAGCTCAGCCAGCAGAAAGGCCTGTTTCTTTTCTTCATCCCACTGATGGTAATCTCCCATACCATAGTACTCACAGATTTCTGCCAGTACATTGGCATGGCGGGTCGATTCCTGACGTACATCCAGGCGCACCAGAGTTAAACCGAAACAGGCGACCCGGCGGATAGTATCCAGTAATCCGGCATTGGCGATTTCATCCAGCCCATGTGCCATCAGGCTGTCGTAACACAATAATAACGGCTGTAATAATTCATCTTCTTCCTGCAGTGGTGTCAGATCACACTCCTGCCCTTTGGCTTTTGCCGCCGCCCAGGTTTTGGTCTGCAACAGACGCTCGCGCAACCCGTGCATGCATTCGCGGTAAGGTTCATGAGCATCGTCACCGGCCAGCTTTTTAACACTGGCCGTCGCCTCAGACATAGACAATTGCATGCCCAGCTGTTCAATATCACGCAGGAATAAGTCAGCCGCCATCCAGCGCGCCAGATAAAGCACTTCCCGGGTAACGCCGGAAGTCACGTTAGGGTTGCCATCACGATCACCGCCCATCCAGGAAGAAAAACGAACCGGTGCAGCCGTTAATGGTAATGCGCCGGCCCCTCTGGCGCGCAGATCTTTATCCAGATTACGCAGCAGCCCGGGCACCGCCTCCCAAAGAGAGTTCTCGATAACCGCAAAACCCCATTTGGCTTCATCCACAGCGGTTGGCCGCACCTGCCGTATTTCGTCGGTATGCCAGATTTCTTCAATCACTGTTTCCAGGCGCCGCTCGATATCCGCCAATTGCGGATGATCCTCACGCAGGTCGTCACGTTTTTGCAGCAGTCGGGTAATCAGGTCGTATTTCTGAATCAGGGTACGGCGGGTAATTTCGGTCGGGTGCGCGGTGAGGACCAGTTCAATATTCGCGGCAGCAATCTGCTCGCTGAGATCAATGCCGGTAATACCTTTGCTCTGCAGGCGGTCGAGCAGGCCGGTAAACATCTGTTCGACCTCATCATCCGCTGCATCGTCACGGCGCCAGCTGATGCCATGTTGTTGTTCGGCAATATTGGCCAGATTAAGAAACTGGTTGAATCCGCGGACCACCGGTAACAAGGCATCTTCCGGCATGGTTTTCAGCATGGCCAGCAAGCGGTCACGCTCTGCTTTATCTCCCTGACGGGCTTTTTTGGCCTGCTTACGGATGTCTTCGATACGCGCCAGCATGTCGCCGCCGTAATGGCCTTCAATGGTACGGCCGAGCAGTTTACCTAACAGTCTGACTTTATCACGCAGTAAGGGGTCGAGTTCAAAGGCTTTTCCGTGGCTTTTGCTCATGACGTCTCCGGGGCAGATCAGTTCCGTTGGCGGACACCGGCCACCAGGAGTCAGGCCGCCGTTATCTCAATTCAGTCTGCGGAATTTCAACAAAGATGCAAGATCAAAATTATTCCGGCCGCCAATTGCTTCAATTGTGGATATTTAGGTAACACTTTGTTGACCCGGCCTTTCGCCGTGGTAAAACAGTTCTAGACTCAGGAAACAGGACTAAGAACGGAGCCGATATGAAAGCCTCAGATCTGTTAAATCACTGGGAAAATGAGTTTGGCGAACCTTTGACGGATGCCAGTTATGAGTTACCGCTCAACATCAAAGATGCTGCGCGGATTGAAGCCCTCGCCGAAATGTTTCCGGGCTGTACCCGGGAACGTCTTATGCGCGATCTGGTAAGCGCCGCACTGGCGGATCTGACCAGTGGCTTCCCTTATGTGGCCGGCGATCAGGTGGTAGCGCAGGATGAAGATGGTGATCCGATTTATGAAGATGTCGGTCCCACGCCTCAGTTTCTGAAACTGACGCGTAAGCACCTGTCATCCATGCAGAAAGGCAGCCATTAAGCAGCGCTCCGTTAACAGCGACAGACGGATCACACAGCCGGGGGAAATAACCGGCCTTTAGTGATTTTGTGCTTTGCTGATATTTTAATTATCAGCAGACTGATCTGTCAGACCGGATTTTTCCCGCTGTTTGGCTTCGTTCCAGGCGTTGTCCATATCGTCGGCTGTCGCGGATTGCCAGCCTCCGTTGGCTTCTATACGCGTTTCGACATGACGGAACCGCTGACTGAAACGCTGATTGGTTCCGCGTAACGCCGCTTCCGGATCGACTTTCAGGAAGCGGGCAAGGTTACTGACGGCAAACAGAAGATCACCGACTTCTTCCTGACATCGCTGCGTATCCCCGGCAGCAATTTCTTCTTCCACTTCGGCCAGTTCTTCACGGATTTTGTCCAGCACGCCGGATATGTCTGACCAGTCAAAACCGACCGTGGATACTTTCTTCTGTAATTTAACTGCCCGCGTCAGCGCCGGCATGGTCACAGGCACATCATCGACCAGGCTGTGAGGAATATTCTGATCGGCTTTGGCTGCTTTTTCCTGACGCTTAATGGCGTCCCAATTGGCATTAATTTCGGCTTCCTCGGGCGATACGGACGGGTCCCGTTCACTTTCCAGTGTGCCGGCAGGAAAAACATGGGGATGACGGCGGATCAGTTTTTCAACCAGCCGGTGAATAATGGAATTCAGATCAAACAGCTGACGTTCACTGGCAATCTGACCGTAGAAAATAATCTGAAATAACAGGTCGCCTAATTCTTCTTCCACATGCGGCCAGTCCTGTCGCTCAATGGCGTCCGCCACTTCGTAGGCTTCTTCCAGCGTGTGCGGCAGAACAGAAGCAAAATCCTGTTTCAGATCCCAGGGGCAACCGGTCTGCGGGTTGCGCAGACGGCGCATAAGATAGACCAGATCATCAAGCTGGTAACGACGGGACATCAGACCCCCTCTCCGTTACGTACCCGGCGCGCGGTAATAACGTTCGGTAACTGGTTAATTTTATTCATCAGCCGCGCCAGCCGTTCCAGGCTGTCGACTTCCACGGTAATTTTCATGTTGGCGGTGTGTTCGCCCTGATTCGACAAGGTGTTCACCGCAATCACGTTTACGCGCTCATTGGCCAGTAAGGTACTCACATCACTGAGCAGGCCGGTACGGTCATAGGCCTGAATCAGCATATCCACCGGATACGTACTGTCCGGACGATAACCCCAGCTCACCTGCAACACCCGCTCGGGTTCTATGACTTCCAGATGCAGCAGATTTTCGCAGTCACTGCGGTGTACGGTAACGCCACGGCCAACGGTCACATAGCCACGGATATCGTCGCCGGGAACAGGCTGACAACAGGACGCCAGATGCGTCATCAGGTTACCCACGCCTTCAATATAAATATCGTTATCAGTATTGGCACTGCGATCGATTTTTTCCGGTTTACGCAACAGTGGCAGTTCCCGTTGCGGTGCCTGGGTATCCGCACGTTTCAGTACGGCATGAACCACTTGTCCGACGCGTAAATCACCGGCACCAATAGCGGCATAAACGTCATCGACGGTTTTCATGTTCAGATCACCCGCCACTTCGCTGAGCGACTCATTCACCAGGTCCAGTCGATCCAGTTCGCGCAGTACCAGCTGACGGCCTTCTTCAATATTCTGATCCCGGGCCTGTAATTTAAACCAGTGTGCGACTTTGGCCCTTGCCCGGTTGGTATGGATGTAGCCGCCTTCCGGATATAACCAGTCACGGCTCGGATGCGCTTTGGCGTTGGTGAGAATTTCAACCTGCTCACCGTTTTTCAACAGATACGTCAGCGGTACGATGCGGCCGTTGACTTTCGCACCACGACATTTATTCCCGACCTCGGTGTGTACGCGATAGGCAAAATCAACCGGTGTGGCTTTGGGCGGTAAATCCACCACATGGCCTTCAGGGGTGAAAACATAGATACGGTCCGGATCAATATCGGCACGTAATTCCCCGACCAGTTCCGGCAGGTCATCCAGTTCTTCGTGCCATTCCAGCACCTGCCGCAGCCAGGCGATTTTCTGTTCGTAGCCCTGGTCTTTGGCGCTGGTGTCGGTGCCTTTATAGAGCCAGTGGGCACAGACTCCCAGTTCTGCGTCTTCATGCATTCCGTGAGTCCGTATCTGCACTTCCAACACTTTGCCTTCCGGTCCGAATACCGCGGTATGCAGCGAGCGGTATCCGTTTTCTTTCGGGTTGGCAATATAGTCATCAAACTCATTGGGAATATGCCGCCATAAGCTGTGCACAACCCCGAGTGCGGCGTAACAGTCACGTAACTCCGGCACGAGAATACGCACCGCGCGGATATCGTATATCTGCGAAAAATCGAGATTTTTGCGGTTCATTTTCCGCCAGATACTGTAAATATGTTTTGCCCGGCCATAGACGTCACAGCGGATACCACATTTGAGAATTTCTTCGCGCAGTTTCTGCACGACATTTTCAATGTAGTCCTGACGCGCCAGACGTTTCTCGTCCAGCAGGCGGGCAATTTTTTTATAGGAGTCCGGTTGCAGGTAGCGGAAGGCCAGATCTTCCAGCTCCCATTTCAGATGACCAATTCCCAGCCGGTGAGCCAGTGGCGCATAAACATTGAAGACTTCTTCTGCCACCCGGCGGCGTTTATCTTCCGGGCCGTCTTTGACCGCCCGGATAGCCGAGGTACGCTCCGCCAGTTTAATCAGTGCCACACGGACATCATCAATCATTGAAACCAGCATTTTACGCAGGTTATCGACCTGCGCCTGACGCTGTCCAAGGACAATTTCATCGGTGGAATTCTGGATCGCGCTGATGGCGGCCATGCGCAGCACACCTTCAATCAGGGTGGCGACTTCCGCCCCGAATTCGCGCTCTATTTTCTGCAGCGATACACGCCCTTCCCGCACCGCCCGATACAGCATGGCGGCAACCAGTGATGCCGTATCCAGACGCAGATCCAGCAGAATCTGTGTCATTTCGATGCCCATCTGCACACTGTCAATGGACCAGTAGGTGCGGTTGGCAATTGCTTCGTCAGACAACTGTTTGGCCAGCGCCAAAGCGCGCCCAAGCGTCTCAGGATCTTTTACGTCGTGTTGCTGCTGGATGCTTTCCAGCCAGCTGCTGACGTCCAGTGAGCCATCGTGTAACAGCGGATGGTCTTCTCTCACTTTAACCATGACGTTTAACCTTATTTTCCAATAGCACCATGGTTTCCACATGGTGAGTCTGTGGGAACATATCCATGATCCCGGCCTGCCGGATGCAGTAACCTGCGTCGGTCAGTGTGCTCAGATCCCGTGCCAGCGTGGCTGCGTCACAGGAGACATATACAATTCTTGGCACCCGGCGTTCTGTTAATTCGTTCATAATGCCGGCCGCTCCCGCTCTTGGCGGATCCAGCAGCACCGCATCGGGATCCGGCAATGACTGCAGTCCGCCACTGCCATCCAGATCCGCGCGGATTGCCTGCAAAGGAAGGGCCAATTTTTCAGCCTGAGCGGCCAGGCTGCTGACCATCGGCTGATCACCTTCCACCGCGTAAACCTGAGCGCTGCGCTGCGCCAGAGGCATACTGAAATTGCCATGCCCGGCAAACAGGTCCCAGATAATTTCATCGGTCTGCGGGGCCAGCCAGTCCAGAGCCTGCTGCACCATGGCACGGTTCACTGCACCATTAACCTGCACAAAATCATCCGGCTGCAGCGTAAGCGCCAGTTCGTCTACATGATGCTGCAAAGGTTCCGCATCAGCCGGCCATAAGCGTTGCGCCGCGGCATGCTTATCCGTTTTCAGCCACAACTGCAGTGGCAGCTCTGACTGTACGCTGTTTAATGCTTCGATTAACTGATGCTGATCAGCCACAGGAAGAGGTTTCAGAATCCGGAATATCAGTGCCAGAGCATTATCCGCCACCAGGGCTTCAATCTGGGTGATCAGAGAACGGGATTGCAGGCCATTGATACAGTCGCGCCAGAAGGCCCAGTTCAGCGCCGCGTTATCCGGCAACACCGGGCAGACATCAATATTGGTAATGTGGTTGGACGCTGCCTCACGGAAGCCGACAAAATTCTCGCCACGCTCTTTACTGAAGCGCACTCCGAGACGGGCTTTACGCCGGTAATGCCAGGGATCGGCGGTGATCGGCGCTGCCCAATTATCTGTTGCCGCGCCCTGACGGGCGAGTTCACGCTGCACCCGTTCCTGTTTGAACTGCACCTGCGCCGGGTATTGCAGGTGCTGCAGATCACAGCCCCCACAGCGCTGGTAATGCGGACACAGAGGTTCTGTGCGTTGTGGCGAGGATTTGAGAATGGTCAGTAACCGGGTTTGCCAGACTTTGCGGCGGCGGCCATCCAGTACCACCTCAACGTCTTCTCCCGGTAAAGCGCCGGGAACGAAGTACACATCCCGGTTGCGGCGGGCGACGCCCTCTCCCTCTGAGGTAAGATTATCCACACTCAGTGTCAGGCGTTGCTCTCTTTTTGTGTTTTTCACCCTGTCTCTCCGGCTACTGTTGGCGACCGGTATCATCATGGTAAGCGGCGGCCTTTTCCGGCGCACAGTATGGGGACGGCGGCCGCTTTTGCAACCGCCTTTCGGCGTTCAGCGCCGCAGATTCCTCACCTTTGACAGTACGCCAGTACTATTCCTGTGTCTGGGCCGCAAACACACCGGAAGACAGATAACGGTCACCACGGTCGCAGATAATGGCCACGATGGTGGCATTTTCCACCTGCTCCGCCAGTCGCAGCGCACCGGTGACCGCGCCGCCGGAAGAAACGCCACAGAAAATCCCTTCCTGCATCGCCAGCCGGCGCATGGCCTGTTCTGCCTCCGGTTGACGGATATCCATCACCTGATCAACCCGCGAGGCGTCAAAGATGGTCGGCAGATATTCTTCCGGCCAGCGACGGATACCGGGAATTGCCGCGCCTTCGGCCGGTTGCAGTCCGACAATCTGAATCTCCGGATTCTGTTCCTTTAAGTAACGTGAGGTCCCCATAATGGTTCCCGTGGTACCCATGGAACTGACAAAGTGCGTAATCCGGCCGTGGGTCTGCTGCCAGATTTCCGGACCTGTGGTGTGGTAATGAGCTTCCGGATTGTCACCGTTGCCGAACTGATTAAGAACAATGCCTTCCCCCTCGGATTCCATCGCTGACGCCAGATCACGCGCCCCTTCCATGCCTTCTTCTTTCGACACCAGAATCAGCTGCGCGCCATAGGCTTCCATCGCCCAGCGCCGCTCCATGGTGGCGTTGTCCGGCATAATCAGCACCATACGGTAGCCTTTGATCGCCGCCGCCATGGCGAGCGCAATGCCGGTGTTACCACTGGTGGCTTCAATCAGCGTATCGCCGGGGCGGATATCACCACGCTGCTCGGCACGCTCAATCATGGATAAGGCCGGCCGATCTTTGACCGAACCTGCCGGATTGTTACCCTCCAGTTTCAGCAGAATGGTATTACTGCTGCCCTCCGGTAACAGGCGTTGCAACCTGACCAGGGGCGTATTGCCAACGCAATCGGCAATGGTGGGGTAATGAACGTCAGTCACGGCGGTTCTCCGGGTTCTTATAACTGAAAAGCGGCAGTTTAACCGGGCTTACTACTGTACGGTAATATCAATTGGCGATTTCGTTATATCCACTACCGGCGATGGACGTTTGCACCGCGCCGCACGGACCAGTAACCTACAGCCTTCCAGCAACGATAATGACTCACCATGAAAAACTGGAGCATACAGAGCCGGGTTATGTTCCTGGCATTATTGCCGGGCATTGTGATCTCACTGATTCTCGGCATTTTCTTTATGACCCAGCATTCACGCAATCTGGACAGTCTGCTGGAGGAACGTGCTCTGGCCATGGCCAAACAGCTGGCACCGACCTGTGAATACGGCGTTATGACCGGCAACACAGGTATCCTGCAGAATATTGCCAATAATATGCTGGAAGAGCGCGATGTGCGCTCGGTGAGTATTTACAATCAGGATGTTGAAGTACTGGCCCACTCCGGTCCCAGAATGCTGACCGACCAGACCGGTCCCGCCGAATTATCCGATAATCAGCTGCAACTGCTGCGCACGGACGGTTCCATCCGGGTCAGAGCGCCGGTCTTCGCCCAGAATCTGGTCATCCCGGATCAGTTGTCTGATCAGTTTTACGCCGAAGAAACCCCGGAAATAAAATTACTGGGCTGGGCTGAGCTTGAACTCTCCAACGCCAATACCAAACTGGCGCGCTATCAGCACGTTATTACCTCAACCGCCATCATTCTGATCACCCTGGTGGTATGCGCGCTGGTCGCTGTTCATGCCAGCCGTCAGATATCGGATCCGATGCAGCGTATTGTGGAAGCCATCAAGGATCTGGAAGACGGTAAACTGGATACCCGTGTACATGTTTCGGGGGCCAAAGAGTTTGAACAGTTAACCGCCGGGGTTAACGCCATGGCCAGTGCCCTGCAACGCTCAAGCCGGGAAAACCAGCAGAATATTGAACAGACCACCCGGGACCTGCAGGAAACACTGGACGAACTGGAAGTGCGTAACCGCGAACTGGCCATCGGGCGCAAACAGGCGCTGGAAGCAAGCCAGATGAAGTCGGAATTTCTCGCCAATGTCAGCCACGAAATCCGCACACCGCTCAACGGTATCATTGGCTTCAGTGATCTGTTGGCCAGAACTCAGGTGAACAACCAGCAGTACGATTATCTGAACACTATTAAAAAATCATCCACCGATCTGCTGACCATCATCAACGACATTCTCGATCTGTCTAAAATTGATGCCGGTAAACTTATCATTGAACACACCACGTTTAATCTGCGGGATGTGATTGAAGATGTGTTTACCATGCTGGCTCCGGCGGCCTATAAAAAAGGACTGGAACTCACCCACCTGATTTATTCAGATGTGCCGTTACAGCTTATTTCTGACCCACTACGCCTTAAGCAGGTACTGACCAATCTGGTCAACAACGCGATTAAATTTACCGACCGTGGCAGCGTCAGTGTGCGGGTTTCTCTGATCAGCAAAGACGATCAGCGTGCCAGCGTAAAATTCGATATTCAGGACAGCGGTATTGGCATGAACGAAGCTCAGATTGCCAAAATCTTTACCGCCTTTACCCAGGCTGATGCCAGCACCACACGGGAATTTGGCGGTACCGGGCTGGGTCTGATTATTTCCCGCGCGCTGGTCGATGCGATGCATGGTGATATTCAGGTCACCAGTCATGAAGGCCGTGGCTCAACGTTCACCTTCCATATTCAGGCCGAACTGAGTGATGAAACACAGGATATGCCGCCATTGGATGAATTCCGGGTAGCCTTACTGGAACCGGCATTGCTGAACCGCATGAATATTTCTGCGCTGCTGACACAATGGCAGGCAGACCATGATGAATACGAAAGCCGCCCACAGTTACTGGAACAACTGGGCAGCGGCCATTACCCGGATGCTGTAATTATTTCCTGCCACCACCATCAGCTGGGTGACAGCGGCCACATTGCCATGATGGCCCGCCTGAAAGAAACCGGCATACCAGTGCTGGCACTGATCGACAGCGTCAGTCATGAACACCTGGAAGAACTGCGCAACCAAGGCGCCAGACTGAGCCTCAGCCAGCCATTCAGCCACCGCAAACTTTACCAGCAACTGCGCTTTTTACTCACTGGTGAATCGCTGGACGCTCAGACGGAACTACCGCAGTACATTACCCCGGGTCAGCCCGTACCGACGATTCTCGCCGTCGATGACAATGATGCCAACCTGAAACTGGTGGTGACACTGCTGGAAGAATTAGGCGTTAAGGTACTGGCCGCGACCTCCGGCCGTGATGCCATTGATATGGTGGAGGAAAATGCCATTGATATGATTCTGATGGACATTCAGATGCCGGGTATGAATGGGCTCGAGGCCACACGGGAAATCCGTACCATGGACGGCGGTGCTGCCGTGCCCATCATCGCACTGACGGCTCACGCCATGGCCGATGAAAAAGAAGCACTGCTGAAAGCCGGCATGAATGATTACCAGACCAAACCCATCAGCCAGGAGCAGCTGGCTGACTGTATTCAGCGCTGGTCAGGCTATGTTGCCACCCGCCTGCTGATCGAAGGACCTGCGGGAACTCAGCCCGGCGAACCGGAAGAAGCGGCTCCGACACAGGCAGAAAACACCACCCGCGATACCATATTTGATGCCGTTATTGCCCTGCGTCACGCCAATCAGAAAGTCGATCTCGCCGAAGACATGTTCATCATGCTGATGGATTCACTGAGTAACGATATGGGGCATATCATGGAAGCGTGGGAAGAAGAAGACATGGATACCCTGCTGGAAAAAGTTCACCGTATACACGGCGCCACCCGTTACTGTGGAGTACCGGCGCTGAGAAGTGCACTGGAGCAGTTTGAAACGGCACTGAAAGCATCGCAGACCGGGCAGCTGCCAGACATGATGCGTCGTCTCAGTGAAGAGGTCAGCCGGCTGCAGGCCTGGGCCGCGGACAGTGACTGGCGGCGCCTGCTCAAAGAAGCCGGGCCCGGCTGATTCTGATTTATGCGCGGCATTGCACTGACGATCAGATCAGAACCGCAAATGCCTGAATAAAATCATCGTCATCCGACAGACTGATAAAGGCTTTACTGCCGCCCAGATTGCGCAGCAGATCGGCAGCGGCACCATGCAGAAAAACGTACGGAGCGCCGTTACTGTCACGCAGAATTTCCAGTTGCCGGAACCCCACGCCTTTGGCGATTCCGGTGCCGAGCGCTTTGGCCAATGCTTCTTTAGCCGCATACTGTTTCGCCAGAAAATTCAGCCCATCACCGCGTTGCCGGTAAATAACTGCTTCCTGTTCAGTCAGGATACGCCGCACAAAGCGCTCACCATGGCGACTGAGCACATCCGCGATACGCCCCGCACGCAACAGGTCAGTGCCGATACCGACAACCTGATCCAGAGAAGGATCCGCCGGAAAATCTGGCCGCTTCAAATCTGGCCGCTTCAACGGACGGTTGCCTGTTCCAGTAACGTGCGCATATCTGCAACGGCCTCTTTCAGACCGGAAAACACGGCCCGGGCGATAATGGCATGGCCAATGTTCAGTTCGTTCATGCCGGGAATCGCCGCAATGGCTTCTACATTGTGATAATTGAGACCATGACCGGCATTGACGATTAATCCCTGCTGCTGCGCATACGCAGCAGCGTGCTGAATACGTTTCAGCTCTGCCTGCTGCTCTTCTTCCGTTTCAGCATCGGCGTAGGCGCCTGTGTGTAATTCAATAACAGGAGCGCCCGTGCGGACGGTAGCATCAATCTGCTGTTCGTCCGGATCAATAAACAGGGAAACTTCGGTCCCCTTTTTCTGCAGACGTTGCACGGCTGCGCGGATATGTTCCTCCTGACTGACAACATCAAGACCACCTTCCGTGGTGAGCTCTTCGCGCTTTTCCGGCACAAAGCAGGCCGCTGGCGGTGCAATTTCTTCCGCCAGTGCAAGCATGGATTCGGTCACCGCCATTTCCAGATTCATACGGGTTGCCAGTGTTTCTGCCATCACATACACATCACGGGTCTGTATATGACGGCGGTCTTCACGGGGATGAACAGTAATGCCATCCGCGCCGGCTTCTTCCGCAATAAACGCTGCCTGCACAGGGTCCGGGTAACGGGTACCGCGGGCCTGGCGCAAGGTAGCAACATGATCAATATTGACCCCGAGCAATACCCGTTTTGTATTCTTCACATCCGACTCCTGTACTGTTCTTTCATACCTGCGTTATGAATTTGGTTTGCTGACACTGATTAATTCACGACTGGTCAGCGGCCGCTCAAGCAGATCATCCAGCGCCCGCCGTAATATTTTTTTAGCCGCCAGCCATGCCGCCGGATTATTCCGCTCGCGCCGGGCAAAACCTATAATATCGCGTCCGGCAATGCCCTGCACGGCAGGTCCGACAAAGCCCTGTCCGGGCACAAAATCGTAGTGAATATCGTCCTCGATAACATGCCCGGATGCATCCTGTTGCCAAGAAAAACCGTACCCCAATCCGGACAACAGCTGGACTTCAAATAATCTCAGCCAGGGGTCCGGCAAGCCACCACCCGCCAGTCCGTTCAGCGTTTGCCGGTAGCTATGAAAAAGTGCCGGGGAAGGTTCATATCTGGGCAACAGGCGGGCCAGTAATTCTGTGATATAGAGGGCGCAATACAGTGCGTTGCCGGAAAATGGCAGCTCGCTCAGGCATTCCATTACCCGCACCTGGGGCCAGTCGTCATGGCCGGACCAGCGCCCCTGCATAAGCTGCAGTGAATCGCAGTGACGCTGGCGAGGGCCGGCAATCACGGATAAACGACCATCCTGTTGGGAAAAAATATCCAGAAGCCACTCCTGTTCCCTAAGTGGCTGTTTGTGCAGAATATAGAACTCAGACACGGTCAGCCTGAGTAATCGTCATAACCCAGAGAACGCAATGCCCGTTCATCGTCCGACCAGCCGGCTTTGACTTTCACCCACAGATTCAGCATTACTTTACAGTCAAACAGCTCTTCCATGTCTTTGCGGGCATCCTGACCAATCTGTTTAATACGGTAACCACCTTCACCGATAACAATACGTTTCTGTGAGGGCCGTTCGACCAGAATCAGCGCGCTGATTTCAATCAGGCTGCCGCTGTGCACAAATTCTTCAATCTCAACCGTCATCGCATAAGGTAATTCGTCACCGAGCTGGCGCATAATTTTTTCACGCACCAGCTCAGCGGCAAGAAAACGGGAACTGCGGTCGGTAATCTGATCTTCAGGGAAGAAATAGTGGCTTTCCGGCATATAGCTTTCGATCAGCTGTTCGAGGCGATCAACATTGTGGCCGGTTTTGGCACTAACCGGAACGATCTGATCAAATGGATGCTTCTGACTCAGCTGCTCCAGATAAGGCAGTAATTCTTCTTTCTCACGCACAAAGTCTACTTTGTTGACCACCAGAACCACGGGAGCACGCTGGCTCTTAATGGCCTGCAAAGCCATTTCATCTTCGTCGGTCCAGCGCATCCGGTCGACCATTAACACAATCAGATCCACGTCTTTAACTGCGGTGGTGGCAGCCTTGTTCATGTACCGGTTAATGGCTTTTTCCTGAATCTTATGAATTCCCGGGGTATCAACGTAAACAACCTGGATATCATTTTCCGTCTTGATTCCCAACACCTGATGGCGGGTGGTCTGAGGTTTGCGTGAAGTAATAGAAAGCTTCTGACCCAGGATGCGGTTCATCAAGGTGGATTTACCCACATTGGGCCGGCCGACAATAGCGACATAACCTGTTCGGGTGCTCATGCACTCCCTCCCCGCGGACTGTCATCCTCCACGTTCAGCAATTGCAGAAGTTCACTGGCCGCCGTCTGTTCAGCCGAGCGGCGACTGTTGCCTCTGGCAATAACAGGCGTGTCGTGTTCCGGGATACAACACTCCACCGTAAACACCTGCTCATTGGTCGGCCCCTCAACACTCAGTACCCGATATTTAGGCAGGCTGGAATGATTCGCCTGCTGATATTCCTGTAACCGGGTTTTGGGGTCTTTAATCGGATCTTCCAGCGTCAGTGTTGCTAACCGCGAAGCGTACCAACTGAGTACGCGTTCATTAACCACAGCCTGTCCACCGTCAAGATACATTGCACCGATCAGCGCTTCTACGGTGTCAGCCAGTATGGAATCCCGGCGGTGTCCACCACTTTTGGATTCCCCCGAGCCCAGCAACAGAAAGTCGCCCAGTTCGAACTCCCGGGCAATGGCTGCCAGTGTCTGCCCTTTCACCATCCGGGCACGTAAACGACTGAGCTTGCCTTCTTTCGCCTGGGGAAAACGACGGAACAGGTCTTCGGCAATAATGAAATTCAGAATAGAGTCACCCAGAAATTCCAGGCGTTCATTATTATGGCCACCTTTACTGCGGTGGGTTAAGGCCAGGATAGCCAATGATTCGTCTTTGAACGTATAACCCAGACGCTGGGATAATTTTAACAATGGGTTATTCACTTCAGAATTCTACGTGCTGATGAAAACTCACAACCAGATCAACATTACCGAACCAGTTGCTGCGCTTCTCGTAAGGCCAGTCCAGTACCAGGCTGTTGCCATTTTTTTTAATCGACAATTCATCGTATGCAAGCTGAATGTTGTTCATATCCAGACGCTTTTCCAGCATGCTTTTAACGTGGCGCGGACTGCTTTCATGCGTCACTTCGCCGGAATCCTTCATGCGTTCCAGGACACCATTCAATACCTGATCATCCAGATACATCGGAACCAGTTCATAGCCTGTTTTAATCAGCACCACAAGCAATGCAATTAATGAAATGACGCTTGTAAATGACATACCTTTTTGACGATGCATTTTAATCATCCACCTTAAGAACGGCCAGGAAAGCAGACTGTGGTATTTCCACGCTGCCGATTTGTTTCATCCGTTTTTTGCCTTCTTTCTGCTTCTGCAACAGCTTTTTCTTACGGCTGACGTCACCGCCGTAACATTTAGCAGTCACATTTTTACGCAAGGCTTTAACCGTTGTACGGGCAACTACCTGATTGCCCATGGCAGCCTGAATGGCAACATCAAACATCTGACGCGGAATAAGCTCTTTCATTTTCTCGGTCAGAGCCGTCCCGCGTCTGCGAACGTTGTCACGGTGCATAATAACCGCCAGCGCATCCACCCGTTCGCTGTTTACCAGTACATCGAGCCGCACCAGAGGCGCTTCCTGGAAACGCAGAAAGCTGTAATCCAGTGAAGCAAAGCCACGACTGGCTGACTTAAGGCGGTCAAAAAAGTCCATCACGACTTCCGCCATAGGAATTTCATAACGCAGCGAAACCTGTGATCCCGTATATTGCATATCCATCTGCACACCACGCTTCTCGACGCACAGGGTAATCACGTTCCCCAGATACTCCTGCGGCACCAGGATATTACATTCGGCGATGGGCTCCCGCATTTCTTCAATACTGCCGATATCCGGCAGCTTGGAAGGATTATCCACGCTCAGTGTTTCGCCTTTGCGGGTCACCACCTCGTAAATAACCGTCGGCGCGGTGGTGATCAGATCCAGGTCGTATTCGCGCTCCAGACGTTCCTGAATAATCTCCATATGCAGCATACCAAGAAAGCCACAACGGAAACCAAAGCCCAGCGCATCTGAGTTCTCAGGTTCAAAAAACAGGGAGGCATCGTTCAGCGAGAGCTTTTCCAGCGCATCACGGAATGACTCAAAATCGTCCGATGATACCGGGAACAGACCGGCATACACCTGCGGCTTTACTTTCTGGAATCCCGGCAGTGAGCTGGTCGTGTCGGCAAACTTAGTGCTGACGATGGTATCCCCCACCGGCGCCCCGTGAATGTCCTTAATGCCGGCCACCAGATAGCCTACTTCACCGGTATTCAGTTCACCGGTTTCATGACGTTTGGGGGTAAAGATGCCCACGCCGTCAGCGTTATGGTCCCGGCCTGTCGATTTCAGCCGGATTTTATCGCCTTTCTTGATTGAACCATTGGTCACCCGGATCAGGGAAACGACGCCCAGGTAAGGATCGAACCAGGAGTCAATAATCAGTGCCTGCAGCGGCGCGTCCGGATCGCCCTGCGGCGGCGGCACATTGGCAACCAGATCTTCCAGCACATCTTCGACATTCAGACCACTTTTCGCACTGCAACGCACCGCATCGCTGGCATCGATGCCGATAATATCTTCAATTTCCTGCGCTACCTTGTCGGGATCGGCCTGTGGCAGGTCCATTTTGTTCAGTACCGGACGCACTTCCAGGCCCTGCTCAATGGCGGTATAGCAGTTGGCCACCGACTGAGCCTCAACACCCTGAGCAGCATCCACAACCAGCAGAGCGCCTTCACAGGCCGCCAGAGAACGGGATACTTCATAACTGAAGTCTACGTGCCCCGGGGTATCAATGAAGTTCAGCTGATAGGTTTCTCCATTACGGGCGGTGTAGTCCAGCGTCACGCTCTGGGCTTTAATGGTGATCCCGCGCTCGCGCTCGATATCCATGGAATCCAGAACCTGAGCCTGCATTTCGCGGTCTGTCAGACCGCCACAGACCTGAATAAAACGGTCTGACAGCGTGGATTTGCCATGGTCGATATGGGCGATGATGGAAAAATTTCGGATGTGGTCCAGCTGGCTCACAGAGTACAACCTGATTAGTGATTGAAATAGGCGCGAATTTTACTTGAAACACTGCCTTATGGCTATGTCGCCCCCGACCAGCGCGCACAAAAAAGCCCGGCACAGCCGGGCTTTTGGCTTTATCAGGCAGGTTCAGCCCTATTCATTGATTCTCAGCGGGATGAACATAGCGGCGCCGCGGCGCACGATTCTCATAGGAACGCTGCGGTTTGCCGGCAACTCTTTCGCTACCCGCTCAAAGTCTTCAACAGAGCGGATGGGTTCACCGGCAATCATGGTGATGACGTCGCCATTAACCAGCCCGGAAAAGGCAGCCGGGCCACGTTTCACCTCTTTGACGATCACCCCTTCACCGGCGGTTTTACGCTGGCGAGCTGTCAGCTCTGCCACGGCGACGCCCAGACGCTGGCTGACGTGTTCCTGCGGATTGGCATTATTCATGGCCAGCTCAGCACCATCGCCATCCGGTAACACGCCGATCTCGACTTCCAGCGTTTTGCGCTTACCGTTACGGACAATGTCGATTTTGGCTTCTTCGCCGGGTTTAATCCGCCCTACCTGATGCGGCAGATCAGACGACAGGTAGATATTCTTGCCGTTGAAGCGGGTAATAATATCGCCACTCTGCAGTCCGGCAGCCTCAGCCGGGCTATCCTGAACTACCTGCGCCACCAGCGCACCCGCAGCTTTTTCAAGACCAAAGGATTCCGCCAGATCTTTGCTTACTTCCTGAATCACAACGCCTAACCAGCCGCGGCTTACTTTGCCTTTTTCTTTCAGCTGGTCAGCCACATCCAGTGCGACATTGATCGGGATGGCAAAGGAAACCCCCATAAAACCACCGGAACGGGTGTATATCTGCGAGTTGATCCCCACCACTTCGCCGTCCAGGTTAAATAGTGGGCCACCGGAGTTACCGGGATTGATGGCAACGTCGGTCTGAATAAAAGGCACGTAGTTTTCATTCGGTAAACTACGGCCTTTGGCACTGACAATCCCGGCGGTTACAGAATAATCGAAGCCGAAAGGCGAGCCGATGGCAACCACCCATTCCCCTACATCCAGCTTATCTGAGTCACCCAGTTCCACTGTTGGCAGGTCTTCGGCCTCCACTTTAAGAAGCGCCAGATCTGAGCTTTCATCAGCCCCGATCAGCTTGGCATCCAGCTCACGACGGTCATTAAGACGTACGACAATCTCATCAGCGTCTTTAACCACATGATTATTGGTCAGAATGTAGCCGTCATCAGAGATAATGAACCCGGACCCCAGTGACGCGCGCTCTTCTTCACCCGGACGGCCCGGCGTCGGCGCGCCGAAGAAATGACGGAAGATTTCCGGCACATCCTGTGGCAGCCCATAACGCTGCTGAAAGCTCGCCGATTCAATGTGCTGCACGGTACTGATATTCACAACGGCTGGTGAGGTTTCTTTCACCAGATCACGGAAGTCAGGCAATTCGGCCCGGGAGACCAGACTGAATACCACCAGAAAAACGAACGCAAAACCACGGAATAACGTATTCATCTTGTTACCTTATCTACTTCTAATCTGCAGAAATAACAGAAATATGATCACAACCCGGCAACAGCTTCGGCTGCCAGCGGTCCTGAAAATGTCGGGAGATATTACGTGCCAGCAGGAATCCACCGGCCAGACCGGCAAGCCCGCCGGCAACTGCCATCAGATCACCGTATAATTGCCCGGCCGCAGCACCTGCCAGGAGTGTCAGCAGCGGCAGACCGTAGAGCAGCAAAGCACTCATCGCCAGCCCGCCCGAAGGCATACTGAGGACCACTTCCTGGCCGACTTTCAGGTCAGACCCGCCTTCAACCCAAAGGCGCATGGGACGCCCGAGTTTGCTGAGGCTGTGTTGTCCGCAACCGGAACGTGCGTTGCAGCTGTTACAGGCACTTTTCTGTACCCCTTCAACCCAGACACCGCCATCACCGAGTCCGGTTACTACGACAATTTCCTGCGTCATAAAGTTCTGCCCTGTTAATGCTGCGGATCAACTGTTTGCCGGGGCGTTACAGACCCGGCAATCCGGGAAATAGCCGCCGAAGGGAGCTCACCGACGGCAGTGATACGATAACGGCTTTCATCAAACGAACGATAGCGCACCGCTGCAGACGTTGCGCCCCACTGGCTGACCATTTCAGGCATTTTTTCACTGCCGGCCAGATCCACGAACAGGGTAAAAGCCGCGAGTCCATCGGTATACATAAGCCGCAACGGCTGCTGCAGGGATTCTTCACTGCTGATCTGCTCGCCGGGCGGTGATAATTCCCCGGCCTGCATCAATACAAAACCGGTCGGAACCCATTCAGGCAGCCAGGCCGGTGACTCAGAGGTCTTACCGGAAACTGCCGGTGCCGGGTGTTCACTGAGAGGATGTCCATCACTGCCCGGCACAAAATCATCCTGCGTCAGTGGCATACCGATATCCACGCTGGCGAACTGAAAACGTTCCAGTACTTCACCATCCTGGCCCAGCATGTCAGAACGCAGCAACAGACCGGATTCCTGATCCAGCCACAGCCGGTAGCCATAGCGGTTACGGTCTTTTGGCGCAATGATCATCTGTCTGGCATAGCGGCCAGCGATACGTTGGGTATCGGCGACGCGGAAATCATAAGAAACGGAAATATCGGCGTTACTGTCGATCCCCTGCAGCGGGGATGGCAGGCTGCTGGCAATGCGTACACTGTGGTCACCGGGATGGATACAGGTGGTCTGATCGCCACTGCGGATAATTTCCCGGGGGATACCGGTCAGATGGCGGAGTTTTTCATGCTCAACGCCATTTATTTTACCGTGCACCACTGAAATGGTTTCCCAGTGTTGCTGATTGCCATAGATCAGCACGCCACGGTAATTTTCTTCTTTAAACGCACGCTTCATCTGATCCAGCCAGTCCCGTGCGCTTCCTTCAGCGCTGGCCAGTGCAGCCACACTGACCAGCAAAGGCAGAAGCAGCCAACGCGTCATTGTCAGCGAGTCTCCTCTCCGCTTTCAAAATTCACCACGCGGGCATAAGGCATAACGCCTCCGGCATTGCTCATAGCGGCCTGCTCGGTATGCTGCATCACATATTCCTGCAACTTACGCTGTGCCGCTTCCAGCTCTTCCGGGCTCAGTTCACTGGCCTCGGCAAGAATAACCGGTTGCTCATCGTCGGCCTGTGCAATGACAGCCGCAGGCGCCGATGTTGTCTGTGCCTGTTGCGCCATCTGCAGGTCACCGGTTGTGTCCTGATTAACGCGCACACCCACCAACACGGCCAGAGTGACGGTCGCAGCCACGGCTCCGGATGCCAGCCAGCGCAGACGGGAATGTTTTTCCACCACCACAGATTCGTCATCAGCCGCAACGGTTTCCGGCCGCACCACATCATCCATGGGTTCTCCGGCAATGGCCTGAGCAATACCGCGGGAAAGATCCACATTAACGGCTGGCTCATCGCGCATCAGAGCGCCCATCATCTGATATCTGTGCCAGGTCTGACGCATGTCATCGTCGCTCTCAAGCTGATTCAGCAGCCGGCGCACTTCCAGTTCGTCGGTTTCACCGTCAACCAGAGCGGAGAGAGATTCGTTAATACGCTCGTTCATGATTACTCCTCAGGCGATCGCGCTGCCGGACTCAGAGAGTAACGGCTGCATTTTCTTATCAATGGCTTCACGGGCCCGGAAAATACGGGAGCGGACGGTACCGATCGGGCAATCCATCACTTCTGCAATTTCCTCGTAGCTGAGGCCATCCAGTTCACGCAGGGTTACCGCCATGCGCAGTTCTTCCGGCAGCGCTTCAATGGCGTCAAACACCACTTTGCGCAGCTCATCCCGCTGCATCAGGCTGTCGGGGGTTTCGATATCTTTCATTTTAGCCTCGTCCGCGAAGAACTCGGCATCATCCAGATCAATATCGCGGGTAGGCGTCTTACGGCCGCGGCTGACCAGATAGTTCTTGGCCGTGTTGACTGCGATACGGTACATCCAGGTATAAAACTGACTTTCGCCACGGAAGGATGGCAGGGCCCGATAGGCCTTAATAAACGCTTCCTGAGTGACGTCCTGAGCTTCTGCAAAATCGGAGATATAGCGCCCCACCAGCGATAAAATACGGTGTTGGTACTTGATCACCAGCAGATCAAAGGCCCTTGAATCGCCTTTCTGCACCCTGGCAACCAGTTGCCGGTCAGTATGTTGTTGGTCAGTCATGCCCTGTTCCGCTGTGGTCTTCTGCGCTAGCGCCGTTGCCGTACTCATGGGTACTGCCTCCTGTGGTTTTGTCGACCTCATTCGAAGCAGTAGAGGGTTATTTTTCGGATTAGTTCCGCTTCAGTGTATCATGAGCAGCAAGTTGGCCGATATGCCCTGTGAAGTGCCTGCCGTGCCGTGTACCTGTCTGAATTTATTAAGCTTTCCTGATAATGAGTCAATCCCATACTTATGATGTACTGATCGTTGGCAGCGGCGCTGCCGGGCTGACACTGGGGCTGTCCCTGCCAGACCACCTGCAGGCCGCGATCATCAGCAAAGAATCGCTGGATGCCGGATCTACCCGCTGGGCACAGGGCGGCGTGGCGGCAGTACTGGACGAAGACGACAGCGTCGATGCCCATGTGGCCGACACTCTGGTGGCCGGGGCGGGCCTGTGCCACGAGCCCAGCGTGCGCTTTACCGTTGAACATTCCAATGCTGCCATTCAATGGCTGATCGATATCGGCGTACCTTTTACCCAGGATGCTCCGGATCATTTTCACCTTACCCGGGAAGGCGGCCACAGTGCGCGGCGGATTATTCATGCCGCCGATGCCACCGGACATGCCATCTCAGAAACCCTGCTGCAACGGGCAAAAGAAAAATCCAATCTGCATATGATGCAGAACTACATTGCCATCGACCTGATTACCCGGGAAAAGCTCGGGCTGGACGGCCATGGCTGCATCGGCGGTTACTTTCTGAACAATGACACCGGTGACGTCGATGTGATTACCGCCCGCGCGGTGGTGCTGGCCACCGGTGGCGCCAGCAAAGTGTACCTGTATACCAGCAACCCGGACGGCGCTTCCGGCGATGGTATCGCCATGGCCTGGCGGGCAGGTTGCCGCGTTGCCAATATGGAATTCAATCAGTTTCATCCAACCTGCCTTTACCACCCTCAGGCCGGTTCCTTCCTGATCTCAGAGGCTGTGCGTGGTGAAGGCGGCCGGCTGCTGCTGCCGGATGGCACGCGGTTTATGCACAATTTCGATGAGCGGGGTGAATTAGCGCCGCGCGATATTGTGGCCCGGGCCATTGACCATGAAATGAAACGTCTCGGCGCGGATTGCCTGTTTCTGGATATCAGCCACAAGCCGGCCGACTTCATCAAAGAGCATTTCCCCACCATCTATGAACGCTGCCTGGAGCTGGGGATCGACATCACCCGCGAGCCGATACCGGTTGTGCCTGCCGCCCACTACACCTGTGGCGGCGTCGTCACGGACACTTTTGGCCGCACGGATATAGGGCACCTCTATGCGGTGGGAGAAACCGCCTGCACCGGCCTTCACGGCGCTAACCGGCTGGCCAGTAATTCGCTGCTGGAGTGCCTGGTATTCGCCCGCTCAGCGGCGCAGCATATTATTCAGACCATCGATCCGGACGAACCCATCCCGCAGGCCCCCTGCTGGGATGCCAGTCAGGTGGACGATTCCGACGAAGACGTGGTGATCGCCCACAACTGGGATGAACTGCGCCGCTTCATGTGGGACTACGTAGGCATTGTACGCACCAGTAAACGGCTGCTGCGCGCACGCCACCGGGTAAACCTGCTGCGCCAGGAAATTCAGGAGTTTTACAGTAATTACCGCGTCAGCCACGACCTGCTGGAGCTGCGGAATCTGGTGGATGTAGCCGATGTCATCATACGTTCAGCACTGCTGCGCAAAGAAAGCCGCGGTCTGCATTTCAGCCGCGATTATCCACAGGCTCTGCCGCGTGCGTTCGATACGGTTCTGACGCCCAAGTACCTGAAAGAGCTGGGTGAACTCTGAGTTCTGCACAGAATATATATTTAATATACGTTTCATATATACTCCGCATACCAATGTTATGCGGAGACTGTGATGGGTATTGTTAAAATTTCAGAAGAACTGCACGAGGAAATACGCGATGCCAGTGCCATGCTGGGCCGCTCCATCAATGGTCAGGCCGAATACTGGATCAAAATCGGTATGCTGGCCGAATTCTACCCAGACCTCACCTACTCCCAGCTGACCCGTAAACTGCTGGCGTCCGACGAGCTGCCCCTCTCTCAGCTGCGCGCCGACCAGCAGGCGGAGGCAATATGAATATCAGAATCAAAAGCGCTGACGAAATCGCACTGATGCGGGAATCCGGCCGCCTGCTGGCTCAGGTTTTTGCCATGCTGGATGAGTACATCTGCGCCGGGATCAGCACCATGGATATCAACAACCGGGTGGAAGATTACATCGTCAAGGATCTGCAGTCGCGCCCCGCCAGCAAAGGCCAGTACGACTTCCCCTATGTGCTCAATACTTCCGTCAACCACGTGGTGTGCCACGGTATGCCCAAAGCCAGTCAGATTCTGCGCAACGGCGATATCATCAACTGTGACATCACACTGGAGAAAAACGGCTACATCGCCGATTCCAGCAAAATGTACTGCGTGGGAAAAACCACACCGGTGGCCAAACGTCTGGTGAACACCACCTACGAAGCCATGTGGGCAGGCATCCGCAGCGTGAAACCGGGCGCCACCCTGGGCGATATCGGCCATGCGATTCAGAAAGTCGCCGAAGGTGCGGGTTACAGTGTGGTGCGTGAATACTGTGGTCATGGTATTGGCCGCGAAATGCATGAAGATCCGCAGGTCCTGCATTACGGCACGCCGGGTACCGGCGTGAAACTGGAGCCCGGTATGGTGTTTACCATCGAGCCGATGATCAATCAGGGGGGTCATAAGCTGAAGCACATGAAAGACGGCTGGACCGTGATCACCCGCGATAAAAAGTTATCGGCGCAGTGGGAACACACCATTGCAGTAACCGCAACAGGTTATGAAGTACTTACTCTGCGGGAAGAAGAAAAAGAGACTATCAGTGCAGCCGGCTGATTCAGTGCCAACTGTGATACAGGGCGGCTTTAAGGCGGCGGAAATCATCGTCGCCGGCCATACTGTCCGCCCGGATAAGCAGTGAATCCCAGGGCATCCACGACCAGTTCAGCACCAGCAGATGACGGCGGCGGATACTGCCGGCGCACCAGCTGACGTATTCCCGTCCTTTACCCCGGTCCAGCCACCAGCCCTGATGATCAACGCCGAGGCGCTGCACCCGCCAGCTGTGACGGATGAGTACGAGCGTCAGTCCACATGCCAGTGGTATCAGCACAGGGGCAACCAGCGCGGTAAACAGGCACAACAGCCCGCCCGCCAACAGATTCAGCCAGAACTGTTGGCGGGAAGGCCGCAGCCGCCATTCAGCGGCTTCTGGCATGCTCCCGCACCAGGTTGACGATACGCTCCATGTCCGGTTCATCCGGGGTGATGTATTCCATAAACCAGGAAAACAGATCCGGGTCTTCCCGCTCCAGCATGTCGCGGTAACGGGCTTTATCCTCTTCCGCCAGACTGGCATACGCCTGTTCAGCAAAGGGCACCAGCAGCACGTCCAGTTCCAGCATTCCGCGGCGGCTGTGCCAGCAGACGCGTTTTACATCAATATCATCAGCCACACTTTTCTCCTGTCAGGGCCTGTTTCCGGGGATCAATATCAGGTCAGGGCGCGCGAGTATAACAGATTCACAAAGCGGTCAGATCCCTGTGATGGACTGACTGTTGCGCCATGCCATCACAAGGTGTTTTACAGTAGACTCGTGCCATAACAATCCCTCACACCGCACACTCTCGGAGTTACCATGTCTGATACCGGGTTTGCACAAACCATCCAGCTGACTGACGACGCCATTCTTGCCGTCACCGGGCCCGACAGCGAACGTTTTTTACAGGGACAGCTCACCTGCAATGTGGTGAAGCTGGCCGATCAACACTGGCAGACAGGTGCCTGCTGCACAGCCAAAGGCCGTATGGTGGCCAATTTTATTATTGCCCGCCGCGGTTCCGACTTTTACCTGCGCCTGCCGGCAACCCAGGCGGACGCTCTGCAACAGCACCTCAGCCGCTATGCTGTCTTTTACAAAACAGAGATGACCATCGACGAACGCTTCAGCATCTATGGGCAAATTCCGGCACAACCTGTGGTGCAGACGCTGGCCGGACAGCATCCGCTGGAGACGGCAGACGACGCCATGATTCTCAGCTGGCCCGACGGCCGGCGTGAGCTCTGGTCACAGACGTCACTGCCCGCTGAGCAGCACAGCGCGCCCTGGGATGCACTGGATATCGACGAAGGCATTGTCTGGGTCACCACTGACAGTCAGGAATCCTGGGTCCCGCAGTTTGTTGATATGACGGCGCAGGGTGCCGTGAGCTTCAGTAAGGGCTGCTACACAGGGCAGGAAGTGGTGGCGCGTCTGCAATACCTGAGTAAAAACAAGAAACACCTGATTAAAGCAGTTTGCAGCGACCCGCTTTCCCCCGCCATTGGCGCCAAAGTAACTGACGATGGCGGTAAAAATATTGGCGAAGTCGCCGCCTGGAGTGAGCGCCAGGGGCTGATTATCGTACAGGGCGAGGTGCCAACTGACGCACAGATTGGCGAAAACCGCATCCGCCTCGCTCAGCTTTTCTATACTGAAGAGATGAGTGCAGAAGAATCTGCCCAATCCACCGATTAACCCGCCGCACGGATAGCCTGTCTGCGCCGGGTTTGCAGAGAGGCTATACCATGAGCAACCTGGCGTTACAGGTTAAAGACGATATCGTCGCCCAGATCAAAAATGACCAACTGGTACTTCCCACCCTGCCGGAGATCGCCCTCCGGGTACGGGAAATAGCGGAAGACGCCAGCACCACCATTCCTCAGCTGACGGCCATGATCGCCCAGGACCCGGCTCTGACAGCACGGATTATTAAAGTCACCAACAGTCCGCTGATCCGTACCAGTGCGCCGGTCACGGATCTGGGCACAGCCATTTCCCGCCTGGGGATCGATTTCACCAGTAATCTCTGCATCGGCCTGGCCATGGAACAGATGTTTCAGGCAACCCACGACATTATTGATAAACGCATGCGCCAGTGCTGGTCGCGGGCCATGGAAGTCGCCGCGACCAGTCAGGTGCTGGCGCGCCATTACACCAAGCTGCAGCCGGATCAGGCGTTACTGGCCGGACTGGTGCATCAGATCGGCATGCTGCCGATCCTGTCCTATGCGGAAGATCATGAAGATCTGCTGCACGACAGCCTGTCACTGGATCTGGTACTGGAGAAACTCCATCCCACACTGGGCAGCTATATTTTGCGCAGCTGGGATTTTCAGCCGGATCTGGTGATGGTCCCGAAAGAATACCTGAACCTCCAGCATGCGGCGGAATCAGCGGATTATGTCGATCTGGTACAGGTGGCCACGCTGCAGAGTTATGCGGGAACGGATCATCCGCTGGGCCGGGTTGACCGTACCGGCCTGGGATCGTTTCAGCGGCTGGGGCTCGATGCTGACGAAGAAGCCACACAACTGGAGGCACTGGCGGATGAAATGGATGCCACACACAGTGCCCTCAACCGCTGACCTTTAAAGGTCTGCCAGCGGATGCTCTGAGGCCTTCCAGGGTGAGGTCATCAGGGCGTCCGTCCAATGTTCTGGAACATCAGCAACCGAGGCATGCTGCCAGCGCGGCCGGAAGTCTTTATCGATCACCATGGCGCGGATGCCTTCGGCAAAATCCGGATGGCGCACAGCCTGCCAGGCCAGAACCAGCTCCCACTGCACCACTTCTCTGAGACTCATCTGCGCACCGCGCCGGAGTTGCTCCATGATCAGCCGGGCGGTGGCCGGGCACCCGCGACGGAAATGATCAATGCCCTGCCGCAGCCAGGCGTTATCGCCCTTATACTGATCAAAGCGCACAGCGATATCATCCAGCTCCGGGCTGCTGAACATCTCATTCAATGCCTCAGTGGCCGGCGCCAGCTGACTGCCGGCAAACCCGCCGGCAGCGGCGCTGTCTGCATCAACATCGGGTTCCATTGCCCGCAGCAACCCACGCACCGTACGGTGATTCTCCGCCCGGTTCGTTCCCCACGGCGCCGACCTGAGCTGCTTTAACAGACTCTCATACTGGTCATGGCGCAGGGAATATTGAGTCAGCTTCAGCGACTTACAGTCCACCGCATTCATATGGCTGCCGGACAACGCCATCCAGTGGCCCACCGGATAGGGTAAACGGGATAGATACCAGCTGGCGGCGACATCGGGAAACAGGCCAATACGTACTTCAGGCCAGGCCAGTTTCAGTGACTCAGTGCCTACCCGGTGACTGGCGCCGACAAACAGCCCCAGCCCCCCGCCCATCACAAAGCCGTTGCCCCAGGCGATTAATGGTTTGTTAAACAGGTGGACGCGGTAATTCTTGCTGTATTCTCCACGAAAAAAGTCATCCGCATACTGATATTGCTTCTTACCCTGCTGCGTCATACTGTCATACAGTTTGCGGATATCGCCGCCGGCGCAGAAGGCTTTATCGCCCGCACCACGCATTACCACCGCCACAACCCTGCTGTCGTCCTGCCAGCGCTGCAGCTGACGATCAATCATGTTCACCATGGTCAGGTCGACCGCATTCATCGCGGCCTCTGCATTCAGTGTCAGTACACCAATTTTATGGCCACTGCGGGTTGGCCGGGTCCGGCACAGAACAGGTTTGGTTGTGGTCAAATTCAGCTCCTTGGTTATACCGCTATTTTGCCAGCAGAGAAGGAAAAGGGTAAGAAATGTTACACTGCCGGCTGCTGAAGAAAATGGATGCCTGATGTTTTCAATTATTCCGCTGCTGAGTCTGCTGGTTGTACTTCTGGTGGTTGGCCTGCTGATTTTCGTCCTGTTGCTGGATACCGGTCGCCGGGGCGGTGCCCTGAGCGAAGCCGGAAAACCACTGGGGCTGGCATACCGTCCCTATGCAGCGCTGAGCAGCGAAATCCGTGATGCCCGTTTTGTATTGCTGGAGTGCGGCCAGTTCCGCCATTTCCGTCATCTGCTGGAAGGCCGTGATCCACGTGGTGTCTACGTCAATTTTTTTGACTACAGCATAGTCACGCCCGGCGGCACCTCCACTCAGACTCTGTTGTTGATGGAGTGCAAATTGCCCTTCAGCCAGCGTTTTGAAATCGAAAAAAATGAATGGTTATCGCCGGATACCTTTTGTGAGGGATTACAGTCCCCGCTTTACCCTCTGCGCCCGGAACAGAAACCCATGTTGCTGAAACGCTGGCACATCAGCAGCGATCAGCCTCATCTGTTCTTTCACCGACTGACACCCGAGCTGACTGACTGGCTTTTGGCGCATCCTCACCTTCACATTGAATGGTCGGCTGGCATCCTGCTGATCTGCCGGGCCCACCATATCATTGAGCCGGACCAGATTGACGCCGCCATTCAGCATGCGCTGGAGCTGGCCCGGATTCTGAGCAATCCGCAGGAATAATCATCGGAACACACATTATGACAGCACGTTTTGTTTTCATTTTCATTGCTTTACTCAGTCTCAATATCAGTGGCTGTACCAATACTCAACAGGACACCCTGTTAGAAAAAACCATGGCCTTTGGCCGCCACGCCGTTGGCTTTGATGTCAGAACCCAGGATGTCGGCGATGTGCAGATGAATTATATGGAACGGCAGGCCGATGGCCCGGTGGTGGTATTGGTTCACGGATTTTCGGCCAATAAAGAAACCTGGCTGAAGCTGGCTGCTGAACTGCCGGAAAATTACTACCTGATCGCACCGGACCTGGCCGGTCATGGCGAAACACCGGCACCGGATAATGGTGATTACAACCTCGTACGCCAGGCTGAACGTATTCATGCTTTAATGGCTGCAAAAGGTATCCGCCGTTTTCATATCGCCGGCAACTCAATGGGCGGTGCCATCAGTGCTATTTACGCCACCCTTTATCCACAACAACTGGAAAGCCTTATTCTCATTGATTCTGCCGGCGTGGATGCGCCGCAACCCAGTCTGTTTATGCAGAGTTTGGCTGAAGGGCAAAATCCACTGATAGCCACCGATAAAAAGAGCTTTGAATATCGCTGGAATCTGATCATGGAGGAGCCCCCGTTTGTACCCTGGCCCATCCGTCCTGCGATTGTCCGCAAGACCATCAACCGGGCTGACATTAACCGCGAGATTTTCTCCGACATGCTGGCGACGAAAGAGACGTTAAACGAAAAGCGTTTTGAGCAGGATCTGCACCGCAAAGTCACCATGCCGACCCTTATTTTATGGGGTGAAAAAGACCACATCCTGGATGTGTCTGCGGCCGGCGTATTTAAACAGCTGATCCCTCAGGCTGAGGTGACAATTTATCCGGAAACCGGTCATGTGCCGCAGATTGAGGTGCCTGAAGAGACTGCAGCGTCACTGGTTCAATTTATTTCTTCCCTATAAGTTGGTCAAAAGATAAGTTGGCCAAAAGAACAGCCGCTACCCGGCCGGCTGTTCTTTGCTCAGTTCTGCATTAAAGGCAGCGCGGTACTCGCCATCATCCTGATCAACGGTGTAAACGGTGCCTTTAAAACTGTCATCACTGACTTCTATATAAAAAAAGCCAAGCGTGTCTCCCATCTGCCACAAGGCTTCATTTCTGTCCTCATCCTCCAGATCCCTGACTTTTGCGCCCGCCCCCGAGACTATCTGTACCGTTTTTCCACATTCAGCGACAGGTTTAAGCCACTGCAGGTCATGATCATGTCCAGAAAACAGAATATCCGCTTTGCCGCAGACATGCTGGGTGATCAGTGTACGGAATATAACGCCCTGCCCCTCATGACCACCATAATCACCGGCATTGCCATGTTGACCATTGGAATACAGCGGAAAGTGAGTAAACGCAATTTTCCATGGGGCAGAAGAACGATTAAATTCTCTGTCTAACCACTGAGCCTGGCGATCACGGTAGTCAAGCTGTGAAGGTACCAGTTGCCCTTCTGGCCTGCCCGCCAGCGAAGCACCATCGATTGACAAAAAAGTTGCTATCGGGTGATCTTTATCCGGCATATCAAAGCGATAATAACGCGCCGGTAATCGCCATTTATCGCTGCTTTTATCAGACTTGTAGGTGTATTCAACTTCATAGCGGCCGGAATCTGTCGTTCCCGCTTTAACAGCCCCGGCGTCCGGGTCATCATGATTGCCGATCACCATATAGAAGGGAAAATTAAGCTTTGCATACGGCTGCTCAAACTTTGACTTAAACTGCTCATCAGCCAGGTCCGTTACCCCGGTTCTGTAGACATTATCGCCAAGCGCCAGCGCAAAATCACACCCCTGCACCTGACAGACCTGATAGATAGCATCAGCGACCAGTTGCTGACCTTTGCCTCCGGTACCTGTATCCCCTACCACGATAAACCTTAGTGTATCGATAGCATTATGATGATGGGCGTTATCACTTACATTTAACAGGTGTTTGTCAGCGGCTGATGCCACAAGAACTGTAACGAGTAGCATTAATGCGGTGATTGTTTTTGTATACATGAAGGGGCCTTGCCTGTTTCAGACTTCTGCACCGGTTACTGATTATAACCTTGCAATACTGTGCGCTTATGATGCTGTGGACAGCTGATAAGTTCACACCGGAGTCATGGTCGTCAGTTATGCACCGGCAAGTTTGATAACAGTCAAGTGTTGTCAGAAGCCGGTGTGCGGACTCATAACGAGGCAGCACACCAGACGAATGGTCAGGCAAAAGCAGCGTTATGGGCGCGATACTGCACGGGTATAAGCAGCAGTATATTCTCCACTGACCGGATTCACCGTATAAGCGGTGGCCGTCAGGATATCGCCGCTGATATCAATCAGAAAGAAGCCCAGTACCCCACCTTCCTGCCAGTAGGCGTCATTGCGGTCTGCATCTTTCAGCTCCCGGGTCTTGCCGCCGGCGCCGGAGACAATATGATAGGTAGAACCACAGCGATCCACCGGTTTCAGGAACTGCAGATCGTGGTCATGCCCGGCAATCATGACATCCGCGATGTTACAAACATGATCTTTGAGCATGTCGTAATAAATACCCCCCGCGCCAGGCACACCGTCATAGATCCCGGCGTTACCGTGCCTGCCATTAGAAATAAACGGATGGTGCGCAAACGCAATTTTCCAGGGTGCCGGAGATTGGCTGAGTGTTTCATCGATCCACTCAGCCTGTGTTTTTCTATAGGGTAATTGCCAGTAATCCTGATCGCCATCACCAACGGCGGCCAAGGGGTTCGAATCCAGTGATAAAAAAGTGATCAGTGGTTCATTGTCGTTCAGAGGGGCATTAAACGCATAATAACGGGCCGGTAGTTGCCATTTTTCGCTCAGACGATTCTCTTTATAGTGGTAGCCAACCTGAATATCACCCCGATCATTATCCAGACCATCACCGCCAAAAATCCAGCTGTTATCATGGTTACCCAGAGTCATATAAAAGGGAAAGTTCAGATCCTTATAAGGGTCTTCGAACTTGGTTTCGAACTGAATATCATCAACATCATCCACGCCGGATTCGTAGACGTTATCCCCCAGGCCGATCGCAAAGTCACAGCCGGCGCTATCACAGACCGAGCGGATAGCCGCCGCTACCTTATATTGACCGTCTTCGCCGGTGCCCATGTCGCCAATAGCAATAAAGCGTACGGTTTTATCGATCGTCCCTGAATCCGGCGTGTCTTCCGGCAGATCCGACATAGCCCAGGAATAAGGTGTCGCGATGAGAATCAGCAAAGCCACCGGCAGAGCCATATGTTTTTTATAATTCATAGTAAAATCCGTTTGGTGAGAAAGTGGTGTCATCCATCCTGCATTGCAGCTGTTACTAACCTGTGATTGTTTTATGACAGCAACAATCACTCAGAGATTTTTGCATATCTCCGGGCAGCTGCTTTACACTCATACACAGACAGCCCGGTATCAATGTTGTGAAAATGCCGTGAACTGACTGATCCCAGACCATAAAACTCATAAGAAGAAGTCTATGACCACCGCAAACCGCCTGACCCGGGTTATCAATAAAGTTGCATCCCTGCCTGACGCGATTCAGCCCTGGGCACTGTCAAAAATAATGGGGCGGGTGATTCCGTTCGCCGGGACTGCCGGCACCCGGGTGGAGAAACTGACCCCCACTGAATGCATTATCGTGATGCGTAACCGTAAGAAAGTGCAGAATCATATTGGCAGTGTGCATGCCGCTGCAATGGGGCTATTGGCCGAATCAGCCACCGGGTTTATGACCGGTATGAGTGTCCCGGACGACCGTATTATTGTGATCCGTTCAATGAAGCTGGAATACCTGAAGCGCGCATCCGGGGATATGAAAGCGGTTGCCAGCTTCACTGACGAACAACTGGCGTATGTTAAGGACAATGAGAAAGGGGAAATTCAGGTACCGGTTAAGATCACCGACGAGACCGGTACAGAAACGGTAAAAGCCACAATGATCTGGGCCTGGACACCCAAAAAGCGGACTTAAATCAGGCAGCCTGTTGTTATTACGGCTACAGATGTAAAAACGCCCGCATTGGCGGGCATTTTTTATCACTGACAGCTGACCGGTCAGTTTACAGAAGCCATGTACTCACGGCGTTTCTGTTCATCTTCCACATAAGCAAGCCACTGGCTGGCTGCCTTCTGCGTCTCCGGATATTTCTCAGCTTTAGCAAAGCTTTGTTTGGCACGGTTCAGATCATTCAGGTTAAAGAGTATATTGCCCTTCAGTACATAAGCGGAGGCCGCTTTGGTAAAGTCTTTATCCTGCAGCGCCGCATTAACATTCTCCAGCGCGACTTTCCATTCCTGACGCTCGGTATGAATCTGTGCCAGTTTGAAGAAATCTGAGCCTTTTTGAGATTCTTCCGCCGCCTTCGTCATAGCAACAATGGCTTTGTCATACTCTTTGGCCAGCATCCAGGCATCGCCCAGCGTTGACAGATTCTTAGCGGTCGGCTTGATCACGTCATCCTGCAGACCTTTCTCCAGCACAGTGGCGGCTTTGTAAGGAATTTCCTGGCCCATCAGCGCATAGGCAAGATTAATCAGATCACTTTCGCGCGTCAGATAACCCTGTTCATAAGCGGTTTCCAGCGTTGACAGTTCCTTCAGCGGTTTGCTCAGTTCACTGTAAACAGCGGCCAGCTGGGTCCAGTATTGTGGCTTAGGATAAAGCGTCGCCAGATCCTGAAGGCAACGGGCCAGGCTTTTGAAGTCTTTGTTCTGGTAGTAAACAGCACGTTCCAGCATCAGCCAGTTTTCTTTTGGCTGATTGCCCTGCTCTTTCACCATGGCAATGGCCTGTTTAACATCTGGCAGAGCCTTGGAATATTGCTCCAGCTGGAACTGCATCTGAGCGCGCAGAATATAAGCTTCCGGACCAGGCTTTTCGACCATCGCGAACCATTTATTCAGAGTATTCAGAGACGCCTGATAGTCTTCCTGAATAAGATGCAGCTTAGCCAGACTGTACAGCGTCGTCTGCTCCAGGCTTTCCGGGATATTCTTAATGGCAACAACCTGCTCGTAGGCGTTAATCGCACCGGCATAGTCTTCTTTATTGAAGTACACATAAGCGTACATATTAAAGGTCATAGCCTGTTCATAAGAATTACGACGGATTTTTTCCACCGATTTCAGATCATCAAGCGCTTCGTCATATTTCTTTTCATCAGCCAGTGCCCGGGCAGCATCCAGTTTTTTGTATATAACCGGACGCATGGTCTGCGAACGCCGGACACGTTTGTTCGATGCACCGGAATCAGACTCTTCAGCTGCCTGCACCTGTGAGGTTACCGGCAGCACCGCGAGGGAGCCGTAACTGAGCAGTGCACTCAGTGCAATAATAAAGGGCTTTTTCATACTCACCTCCCGCTGTTAACGGCTTTTGTCGAGTTCAAAACGGATAATGTTACGTACGCCTTTTACTTCGATTGGCTTACCATTTTCCATTTTTGGCTTGTATTTGAATTTGGTCACTGCGCGGGTCGCCGCACGGTCAAAAATACCAGGTGGTTGTGCTTCAATCACCACAGGATCGACGACCGTCCCCAGTGTGGTTACGGTAAATTCAACAACCACATAACCTTCAATACCTTTCTGTGCTGCCCGGCGCGGATAGTTCGGTGCCACTTTAACTATCGGCAGATATTCACCATCCCCGGTACCACCGCTCAGACCGGCATCCACATTCAAATCGGCACCCAGGTCAAAACCGCCCACATCGAATGCGGCCGTATCTGCTTTGGCGATATCCGGTTTCGGCATATCAGGCTGTGGCGGTTCCTGCGGTGGCGTAGGTGGCTTCTTCGGCTTACGGTCTTTGGTCTGAACATCGTCATCAGGTTTACTCATAACGAAATTCTGAATGCGGCCGTAGTCCTGTTCATTAAGAACCGAACCACCACTGCTGATCAGGCTCTGCATCATCCAGAACACGCCGAAGGTTGCAACTGCGGCAACCGCCAGTGCAGCGCCGAAGCGAAGCATAACGGATTGCATTATCAGTTCTCCGTTGCCAGTGATACGTCGTATACACCCGCTGCCCGGGCAGCATCCATCACGGCCACTAACAGGCGCGTTTTGGCTTCTTCATCGGCCTGGATCACTACCGTTCCCTGAGGGTTTTCGGCATGCATACGCTCAATGTTGGCACGTACCTGACTTTCATCGACCCGGCGCTTATCAATCCAGATCTCTCCCATATCATTAATGGCGATGAGAATATTCGCGCGCGGTTTCGCCTGGGACGTGCTGGCATCCGGGCGATTCACTTCAATACCGGTTTCTTTGACAAAAGATGCCGTCACAATGAAGAAAATCAGCATGATAAAAACCACGTCAAGCATTGGCGTAATATCGATTTCGCCTTCTTCTGCCTGAGCAGACATATTAGAAAAACCACGTCTCATAACATTACTTCCAATTTAGTGGTCAAAAGTTAACTGGTCTTCAAGATGGACCTGTTTACGCTTGATATAACGATCCAGTATTGACTGGGCAAATACCCCGGTCAGTGCACCTACCATCCCGGCCATGGTCGGAATAGTGGCTTTGGATATACCGGATGCCATTGCTTTGGGGCTGCCGTTACCAAAAAATGCCATCACATCGAATACTTCAATCATGCCGTATACCGTACCCAGCAGACCAAACAGCGGGGCAAGACCGACCAGCATCTTGATGGTCGACATACCGGCTGACATTTCTGAGCCCATACGCGCAATGATTTCCTGGCGGATCTGGTGTGCAGTCCAGGAAGTGCGCTCAGTGCGCGCTTCCCATTCGCGAATCGCGTTTTTCACATGATTGCGATACACAAAAGCAAAGTAAGCCGTGCGTTCCAGTACCATCAGCCAGAGGATAAATATCAGCCCCATGATGGCGAAGAGGACTTCCCCTCCCCGCTCAAAGAACAGATATACCGGCTCGTATAATTCTGTGAACATTGCGATTTACGCCGCCTTAGAGTGTTGCTGTTCCGCCTGGCGCGCCAGAATACCGGTAGCGCGTTCTTCCAGGATCATCATCAGTTCACGGGAACGGTTGTTGGTCAGCGTATGCAGGAACACACAAGGGATCGCTGCAACCAGACCCAGAACGGTTGTTACCAGTGCCTGAGAAATACCGCCCGCCATCAGTTTAGGGTCGCCGGTGCCGAACAGGGACATGGTTTCAAACACGTCAATCATACCGGTTACGGTACCCAGCAGACCGAGCAGAGGGGCAACCACAGAGATGATTTTGATCCAGCCGATCGCCCGGGTCAGACGGGGAATTTCAGCGGCAATGGCTTCACCTAAATGCAGCTCCAGTGTTTCGGTATCGGCATCTTTATTGGCGTTAAAGACAGCCATTACACGACCCAGTGCGTTATTTTCGTTGGCCGTTTCAGACTTCATCTGAGACTTGATTTTGTTGCCTTCGCTGTACAGAACAATCATGCGCCAGATCGCCAGCAGGACACCGATAGCGCCCAGCGCCAGAATGATGTAACCAACAACACCACCCTGATCGACGCGGTCACCCAGTTCCGGCGACTGCCCCATAATTTTCAGCAGCTGACCACGGGAAGGGTCAACCCAGAAACCGGTCAGCTCAGAACCACTGGCATTTTCCAGGTCTGAAATCGGGCCGGTGTAACGGCCACCAGGCTGTTTATCCAGCTCCACCAGACGGCTTGCTTCCAGATCCCAGTTCAGGAATTTGCCATCAGCGACGGCGTTAAAACCGCCAATACGGGTAATATCTTTGGTGACGGTTTCGCCGGATGGCATCACAACATCTGCCTGATAGCTGGCAATACGGCCGCTGTAAGTCATTTCACGCTGCATCTCAAACCACAGTTGCTCGAGGTTTTCGATGGAAGGCAGTTTCGAGGTCGAGCCTGCGGTTTTGATCAGATCTGTCAGGAAAGCTTCGCGACCCGGCAGTTCCGAGCTGACGACTGAACCTTCAAATACCGATTTAGTATCGCCAGCCACCTGTTGCAGCACCCCGAACAGTTCTTTCAGTGAACCCATACGGTTGGTCAGACGTTGTTGAGCTTCAGCGATTTCAGTTTCGTTTTCCTGAAATGCTTTTTCTTTATTGGCACTTTCCTGTTCCAGCCGGGTACGTTCAGCTTTAGCTTCCGCAACCAGGCGCTCCTGTTGTGCCTTTGAGGCTTTAAACTCAGCGATACGCTGCTGAAACGCTTTATCATCACGGGCCTGACCCTGTTTCACCAGGCTCAACAAATCGTCAACACTGACAGGCTCAGCTGCCATCGCAGGCATGCTCATGCTCAGAGTCGCAGCGGCGGCTAAAAATACATTACGCAGTTTCATCAGTTGGCCTCCACTTGAGCTGCAACAGGGGCAGCGACCGGTACTTTAATCAGATCAGGGGCTGCCTGTTCACGGGCAATACGGATACCCGCCATCAGCTTGCTTTTGTAGGAAGAATCCAGGGTCTGCCACTCATTAGCAGCGGTATTCCAGACCCCCAGGTCCTGACCATCGAGAGACTGATATACCAGAGCAATACGGCCAACACGCAGGAAATCAACCTCACGCTCTTCGCCGTTAACATCCAGCGAACCACGGTAAGATTCAATCGTACGGCCATAATCCACCTCGGCCTGGTAAGCATCCATCACCTTGCGGTATTTTTCCGCTACCGTGACATCTGAACGCCCCATCAGATCCTTCAGCTTGTTAACCCGTGCGGTACGCTCTTCCTTCAGGAAAGGCACATCCGCGGCAACAAACTGGTCAATAGAATCAATCATACGCAGCATCAGAGGGGTGATCTGGCGTTCAACCAGTGTGACTTTCTCAATGCTGTCTTCGATACTGTCCATCTCCTCGCGCTGTGCGGCGAGCTGCTTATCCAACTGCTGGATGTATACCTTGAGACCATCATTTTCTTTGATCAGACCCCGGTATTCGCGCTCCGCAGAACGGATGCTGTCATCGATGGAATCAATCGTTTGCTGAGACTTCTGAGCTTTAACAGCGCGATCTACGCCTTTATCCAGCGCACTGTCGACTGAGGCTGCAGAAGCACCGAACACTACGCCAGCTGAGAGCACAGCGGCTGCCAGAAGGCTGCGAGTTTGCAGTTGCATATTTAACACCTGAATTAATCTATTAGCCCTGCCCATGCAGGTTCCCCAAATTCAGAGCGCACGATACTGCAGCTCTGTGACAGTTCTATTACATGACAGAAAAGTTTCAGAAATATGACTGGGAGGCCGCTTATGACACCGAGGCCTCAGGGATAAGCAATAGAGGCAAATTGCTTGGAAGGAGAAATAACAAAAACGGCGCCCGAAGGCGCCGCTTAGTGAGTTAATCGTAAGAACTGTATCTTAACGATTAATCTTGACCCTGAGTCTCGATACCATCGAGAGATCCCGGGATAATCCAGCCAGCCCACCATGCATCTGCAGCAGCAGTACCTGGCTCAACCGCACCGATGTAGTCAGTGTTCTCAAAAGCGAAACCTGAACCGTTATCAACCGGCGCCCAGGCTGCAACAGATACTGCACCGGCAGGAGCAGTCAGAGCAGCGGCAGCATCCAGAGTGACAGTTGCAGCACCGACATTACCGTTTTCAGTATCCGCATCACGCTTGGCGTAGAAGTCATCATCACACTGGCCAACAACGTTAGTCAGAGTTACGTTGGAGACACTGTCGATCCCCGATGGCATGCCAGCACCAGTCGTTGAATCGTCGTTATCCGTATTAGAGTCATCAATACGCACACAGTCGGTAAAGTTAATGACCGCAGAGTTGTAAATGCGGGCTGTCAAAGAACCACGCAGGCGCATACCAGGCTGACCAGTATCACCCTTGGAGTTCGCAGCCTTATTCACTTCTGAACCAACAATCGTGATGTTAGCCAGAGCACCTTCAGTCTGAGGAACGTACTCCTCATCAGAAGAGTTAGCTTCGATACCGCGAGGGTCATTGCTGCCACTAGGGCCAGTTGCGGTCGGATTTTTACGAACGATTGCAAACTGAACATTACCTTTGTAGCCAGTATCGAAATCGATATCGTCGTCATCGTTACCAGTCAGAACAGCATGCGTTACGTTAACAGTACCACCAAACCATTCAATACCGTCATCCAGATTATTATGAACCTGAACATAATCGATAGTCGTACCGTGACCAACACCCTGCAGAGTCAGACCATTGATTTCGTTATTAGGACCAGCGACCTTGCCGGCTTCAGCAATACGAACGTAAGAGATGGTACCACTGTCATCAGCTGGATCATTACCACCATAGAAACCTACGCCAGTACCGCCTTCACCCACTACGTTACAAACTTCGTCAGTGTTACCTTCGAAACATGCACCAGTGTTACCGGCGCCATACTGTGGAGCGAAACCCTGAACGATCACACCGCCCCATTCGCCCATACCATCAAAGTCTTCATCCTGGTAGGAAGAGAAAGTGATCGGCTCAGCTGCAGTACCAACTGCTTCAAGTTTGGAGCCACGGGTTACCAGCAGAACACCATCATTATAAGCGCGGACGTGAGTACCGGCTTCAATGGTCAGAGTCGCACCGTTGGCTTTCAGGGAAGCAACGTCAGCTGCGTTGTTTACGCCGCCATTACCGTAACCAACTTTCACGAAGCCACGCAGCAGCCAGGTTTTGTCAGCTGTCAGCGTGTAGTCTTCATCGATGGTACCGGACAAAGTACAGGTATCTCCATCACAGGAGACGAAAGAGGCCGAAGAACCACCGCCGTTACCACCAGTGTTATTGTCATTGTCGTCGTCATCACTGCCACAGCCAACGAGAGTTGCCGCCATTAAAGCGACTGCCAGGTAGCTTTTTTTCAGTTCCATTTAACTTTCCCCTATTAGTGGAGTTTTTAAAAGAAGCTGCATAGTCACACAGCTAAATTACAAAAAGATGACAAGAAATCAGAATATATACTCAGCAGATGCTGTGAAATTCCGTCCGTTGTAATAACTTTCAATTTCATTATCGCCCTGTGAATAAGACACTTTGGCGTCAGTAACATTATTAGCCTTGCCTTTAAAGATCAGAGTATCACTGTAATCCCAGCGATAAACCATATCCACGGTCACACGACCATCTTCCATTTCATTATCGATATCGCCGCGGGAAGTTGCATAAATACGATCACTGAAGTAGTTGGCCAGGAAAGTAACGGACTGCCCGCTCGGGAGGTGATCAAAACCAAGTTGAATATTTGCCAGATAATCAGATTGTCCCTGTAATTCTCGGGAAGACCGTTTTTCGAGCTGAGCCGACTCAGCTTCCAGTGTTACTTCCGAATCAATGTAAGAAATGTTTCCGGAGAGGAATCCAGTCCAGCTATCGGAATCAATAATATTTTTACGGAAGTCCAGCTCGATACCACTAATGTCAGCAGAGTCTTCATTTCGGAAGGTATAGCCATCTGCAGCGTTACCATCGCCATTTGCCACAGTACGCTCGATTGGTGCATCAACCACTTTATTAAAGAATGCCAGCGTAATACTTTCTTCCTCAGAAAGGTAATATTCAGCACGCAGATCAAAGTTAGTGATGTCAGAGATTTCCAGGTCAGGGTTACCGATCAGAGGATCATCCGTCTCCGGATCGTACTGAGCAGAAGAAGAACGCTCGGTAATACCAGGGCGTGACACAGTATTGGTCACACTAGCCCGGAACTGCCACTCTTCGTTGAGACGGTAGCTGGCCGATACTGCTGGCAGAATGGCGTCATCATCAAGGGAGTTCTTAATAGGGCCATCATTGGCATATGGGTATTTCAGTTCCTGAGTAAAGTCTTCGTAGCGCCCACCAGCCAGCAGAGACCAGTCGCCCAAATCGATTTTACCGGACAGATACCCTGCTGAGATTTCACTGGTCGCTTCATAGTTATCGGTAGGGTCTGTACGGGTAGTAAAACCATACGTACTGTTCTCAAATGCATCCCGGTCCAGAATATCTTCCAGAGATCCGGTCTGATCAGCGTTGGCGAAATCCAGTGTCACAATACCAAAACGGCCCATATCCACGGTACGGTCTTTACTGGAATAATCCAGACCAGCTTTCAGTTCAAGGAAGGTGGTATCACCCAAAGTCATCTCGGTAGTGTAATCCAGTCCAAGATCGAACGAGTCTTCCGTCAGCTCCGAGAAACGGCGTTCAAGACCACCAGCCAGAATATTACCGTTAATAAACTCGTAGCTACGGCGATCCGGCTCATAACGAGATGTCTGCGCTACACCGACACGCCATTTAACTTCATCCGTGCTGATACCATCAAAGTAAAAACCACCGGAAAACTGTTGACCTAAATACTGGCGCTCGACCCATTGCAAAGTAACATTACTGACATCCTGATCGAGGGAATCGTTATAAACACTTTCCGTTTTAACGGTATCGTCCGTTTTACGCAGCAGAATGGTCTTACTGGTCACATCATAGGCATTACCTTCGATGCCAGCGACGAAATAACCGGTGACATCCACCTTACGCTGTGAGCGCTCATAGGTACCGCTTGCGCTGGAGGAGTTCAGCTTGGCATCGTGACGAGCAGTCCACTTATCTTTGTATTGGAAAGCGCCATAATAGCCGGCACCGGAATCGTATAAGTGGCCAGTACTGATTGAGAAACCACGTTCGGGTTTCGCCTCTGCCACTTTTGCTACATAAATATTTTCGAAAGAAGTACCAAAATTAATCGCTTCATCACTACCTTGCACAAGACATTGATTTGGATTGCCGCAGTAGTTAATGCTGTTACGGCCGCCATTTGTCAGGCTGTCAGCATAACCCGGCATTTCACGGGTACCATCGTCATAACCGAGGAAATCCGTATCACCACCCTGGTAACTGCCGATCTGAGAAAAGGTTGTACGGTCATTCATGCCCAGAGTAATCGATGCTTTGGATATGGTTTCGTCTGGTAGTCCTTTGGTACTCATCAAAATGGCACCACCAGTTGCATCGCCCGGCATATCCGGGGTGAAGCTTTTCTGAATATCAATACCTCCCAGCACAGAAGCCGGGAACAGATCCAGTGGTACATCACGCTTCATTGGGTCGGTACTTGGCATAAGACTGCCATTCAGACGGGAAGCGATATAACGTCCCCCCATACCACGAACCACGGCATACTGACCACCAACAACCGATACACCCGCAACACGGTTCAGTGCAGACGCAGCAGAGGAATCACCAAATCGAGCCATCTGCTCTGAACCAATGGCATCCAATACCGCGGATGAATCACGTTCCTGTGCCGTAGCCGTTGACGGAATATAAGAACCAACCGCTACCACTTCTTCAATCATGCCGTCTCCGGACATGCTCATGGTCAGGTTCACACCGGTATTAACATTACCCATCACGCGAACGTCGTTAACATCGCGCTCACCGTAATTCGGGTGATTAATAACCAGTGAGTATTCACCACGGGGGAGTTCAAAACTGAAGAAGCCGTCTTCATCGGTCATGACACCCTGTTCACTGCCAGCAATCGAAACGCGTGCGCCGGCAACCGGGCCACCTGTCTCTTCTGATTGCAGAAAACCAGACAGCTGACCCACAACAGCGACTTCTTCACTGCCAGGGGTATATACATTGATTTCCGGCATGGCTTCACCGGCAATCATTTCCACCTGAACTTCGGCATTCTGTTCACTGGCCTGGGTCGAGAAATCAAATTCCCCCATCCACTCGCCATATTTACTCAGTTCAACAGTGTGCTCGCCACCATCAATATCAAACACGACGAAGCCGGAAGAACTCACCAGCTTCTTCTGACCATCGACAGCCACTGCCAGATCACGAACGGCAGAGCCGTCTTCAGTCACATAGAAAACAGCCTGTCCGGCCATTACCTGAGCAGAAAATATCGCGGATGCCGCTGTTAACAGGACACGGTTCGGTTTCATTTAGCCCCCCAAGGAACACAGGAATTTATGGTCAGCGCCTGTTGTTTCAGCCTGGCTGCGATCATCCGGTTGATCACAACTTCCATGCAGACGCTGCACCTCTTATCAATGCGGGCAGTATGTTGCGGAAATGTGACACTTAAATGACATGCCGGACATTCATACTGTTGAGCCGTCACCGACGCAGAGGGAGTGCCTGAAATTGCTGGCTATGAGGCGGTCACTGGCACCTATGCAACAAGGCGTTCCCGGATTGGAAGCATGAAGAATTGAAGAAATAAAGAAGCAGAACCCTGCAACCGGGATATCTGGAGATGAAGTCTGTACAAAACATAAACAGAACGAATATCAATGCCGGGATATCGCCAACAGGCCAATACACAGGGTGCCACCGCGGCACTGTCGCTATTGTCGGTTATTGGAAGAACTGATTGTTATCTCTGACCAATTCAGTACAAGGGCAAGGGGACAGCTCCAGACACAGGTCTTTGGCCCCAATAACCCTGGCTTGCTCTCTTCTGGCCGCCTCACTCAGATAGCCTGGACCGCCTGGTACATCCCCCGCCTTCCTGCAGCGCATTCCCGTACCGCCTTTCAAAAAAACAGAAAAATTTATTATAAATCAAACACTTATAATAATACTCTAAACAGAATAGCGGAGTACCTAAGCAGCGGCTGTTGTGGTACGATAGAACGACTAAAACAATAATAATTCAGGTTTCGCTATGGAATCTCTCACTATCAAGTCCGCACTCACTCTGGCGGTTGCAGCGTCCCTTGTGGCCTGTGGCGGCGGTACAGGATCGTCCACACCTTCTGACACAGCGAATACAGACACTCCCACTGCCCCCCGGCCACCGGAAACTCAACCGACGCAGACCCCTGTCGATTACAGCCAGCTCAGTGATCCTGCCCTGAACGCCTGTGTCGCCGCAACGGGGATAGAATACCGGGAGCAACTACAGACATTAGAATGCAATCATAAACAGATCCGGTCAGTGGATGGGTTGAATCAGTTCAGCCAACTCAGAGTGCTGAGTCTGCAGAATAATCAGATTTCTGACCTTCAGCCGCTGACAACTCTGTCGCAACTGGCTTATGCGAACATCAGCCACAACCGTATTGATTCCCTTCAGGCATTTGCCGGACTGCCGGTGCTGAAAACGCTGATCGCAAATCATAACCAGATCCACTCCATCAGTGATGTAGAGCAACTGTCTGCGCTCACTCACTTATACATTAACGACAATAAGATCGCTGACCTGGAACCGGTTTCCCGTATGACGGATATCCGCTATCTGACCGCTGGTAACAATCCGTCACCACTGCCGGACACCCTGCCACAAAGCATTATCAGCTACCGTATCTGAGAGCCTGTCCTCAGATAAATAAAAGCCGGCAAATGCCGGCTTTTATTTGGGTGTCAGTTATTGTAGGTCTGAGACCAGGATGGCCGGGTACTGGCATTACCATAATTAGTATTAGCACCATATTGCTGAAAATTCGGGTGCCCGGGAAAATAGTTATTCGGGTGGTCGCCATTCTGAGTGTAAGAGATCAGTCCGCCATCACCGCCCATATTGAGCCAGAAGCCCGGAGACGTCACCTCGGGCGAAAAGCCCTGTACCTCACTCCACTGAATAGAGCGCGTGCCCATACTGATAAAGAAAGCGGCAGTATTATCCAGATAGTTCGACTGAACCGGAAATAACTGCGCGGTAGGTGATTCATCCAGCACACTTTCAGGGTCACTCACCAGAAGATTAACCAGTGCGCCATTGACGGCATACAGTGTAAGGTTAGAAGAATCCAGCCAGCCAATAGTACGTACCCCCCCAAGAAAGGCCTCCAGCTCGAGACTACCCAAACCAATGCCGATCAACTCAATTTCTGCGGTAATGGTCGGTTCAATAAAACCTGAAATAACATCAATGATATTCCCCTGGTAACCATAGGAATTTTCAGCGCCGACCCGGAAACCGACCAGCTTCTGAGCAGCTGTACTTTCATCAAATGCAAATTCAATATAAGGGTTATCCTGCACAAAAGGTGTCAGCTCATAGACACCACCGCCGACATCAATCGCCTGACCCATAGTGATATCCCGCAGTTTGATATCAACACCGGCATCAGGTTCAAAGCCACCCGGGTAGTCAAAGAAGCTTGTAGCCGAACCATGCGTCAATAATGACGATTCATACTCAGCCTCCCCCAAACCAACGGAGCCACAAGGGTTTGCGGTGCAGGCCCAGGCGATATTATCGTCATAATCCACCGGTACCACATTGTTGTAACAGACTTTGTCGCCACCGGCACCACCGGTACAGTTGGTCCCTTCGGGACGCCAGTAACGGCCCAAAGCCAGTTCGTCCACGTTAGCATTAATTTCAATATGCGCGCCCATGGTAATGCGCAGCATATTCAGTTCCGAACCGTTTTCCTGCTGCACGATATTTTCGGACACTTCAAAAATAGCCTGCCCGTAAGTCGCTGCCAGCTCTGATTCATTCATCGCCTGCATAGCATGAAGCTGTGAAACAAGCAGAAGTACTCCGGCAAAAGCAGTGATTATTCTGTTTATTATTGTCATTATGCCTGCCTATTCTGTCGCAAAAATCGTCATGGTCGTTGATGCCGGAAGCTGCAGAGTACCATCCACTTCAACCGCCATCAGAAAGCGCGAGCCAGCGTTTACCTCTTTATCGGTGCTCATATAGATACCGTCAGTTTTTAAATCATCAAAGACAATTTCTTCCGGCAATGTCCACTGCAGTGCCCCTGTATCACCGGCAGGACCAAAATCGCCAATAAGATCCAGTTTAAGGTCCTGTATTTCCACCGCGCCGGTAATATTATCAACCACCAGCCAATATTCATTATTATCGGCATAGTCTGCGGCGGTATTGGTATAACTGACACGGGAACCATCATCCAGCTCCACCCGGGCACTGATCGTCAAACCGGATTGCCCCGAAGCCTCTGCCATCTGTTCATCATTTAAAGCCGCCAGCTCTGCTTTGCCTGCCAGCGGAAAAACCAGGGCCAGGACAGCTGTGGATAAAATCTTTGTTATGCAGATATTTTTCATCATTACAGATCCTGAGTAGTGATTATAAGGCGCTGTATTTCTATCCCTTTTATCTCAACGACATTCTGATTGGGCAGAAAAGGAATAGGATTCCCCGGATTCGACTGGTTATAGGCAGCCACCTGTTCGTTATAAATAACGGTTTTAGGAATAAACGCCTGGTGCGTGACGTCGTCGACCGTAGAGACAATATTACCGTTAGCATCCCGCAGGTAGATATCTTCATAACCGGTAATCAGGTCTGCATCATTTTCATCGCCAAAAGCGATGGACTGTATATAGATATTGCCCTGAGGCGCCTGCGCAACATCCTGGGGTAAACCGCCGATTTCAATACGCAACTGAGTGGTCGGGGCCATAACGGTCGGATTGGCATTTTTCCAGGTGCCCCGTTCTACCTGAGCGTACTGAACAGTACTGATGGTCATCGGTTGATCGGCATTCCCCAGAGGCAGGTAGGCATCCACCCCGCGCAGTTCCAAAGCACCGGAGGCCGCACCGGCAGGGTCAGTCGTCAGACGAATAACGTCGGCCTGCAAACCGGCAGACACCGCCATAGATAACCCCCGGTTACCGTAAAACGGTTGGCCACCGTACTGATACATAGAAGTATCCGTCGTTTCATTCTGCCCGGAATGAGCCCAGAGATAGGCCGAGGTACCGTATAAACGCACACCTTCAAGATCCGCGTACGTAAGAAATGAAGCATTGGCTTCACTGCTGTCGCGATTGGTGTCATTGATCATATCGACGCGGAAGTGCAGGTCAAACTTATCGGTTGCCTGATCGAGCAATAATTCCCGTTGCTCTGATTGCGCAGCAAATGACTCACTCAGGTAAGGCAGATTACTGACGTCCACCGAGCCACTGGCAGTAAAGAAATCCTGTGGCAAACCGCGGAAATAATTGATATCTGTATGTTCATCCGCAGGCGGATAATAATGACCGGAAAAAGAATCGAAACTGCGGTCAAGTTGCTGTAAATCCGCTGCCGGGAAGCCCATATACAAAGCCGTATGTACACGACTGCCATTTATAAATGAGCCATCGTTTTGCGGATCTATATTGCCGATATGGCTTTCTGTTATTTCGCGGATATCAGCAACATAGAAGGGATCATCGTAGGTACCGAAACGGCCGCCGAGCAGGCCGGTCTGTTCGTTACTGCCACTTCTGAACATGCGCAGTTCACTGAAAATCATATAATCCGGGTCGGCTGTGTCTGTCAGCTGAAGACGGATTTTAAAGGATTCCGGATCGTTGTAGTCCGCGGAGTTCAACAGTACATCATCAAATACTGCGCCAATCCCCTCCCCGGTAACCTCTGACATCTGAGAGTCATCCAGTGATTGCAACGCACACACACTGAACGGAGCGATAAAGAACAAAAAAACCGTCAATCTAATCATTGATCTGCTCCCCAACTATAACGGTCGTCTTCACCAGAACAGGAAAACACCCCTGTATTACGTACATTAATACGTTGATCTGTGGACATCCGGCACCAGACCTCACTATCTCCCCTGACTCGAATATTCAGTGATCCGGAGTCATTAACCAGATCCCACTGGAACGGAGAACCTGTGTTGCAATCGGTCCGGTCAAGGTCCGTCCAACCCGTAGCACACGCATCATCGCCTTTATTGATCATAAGACCTGACACCGGGTTATAAGTCCAAAGCTCACTGTTACTTACGGAGGTTGAGCAATTATTGGCTTCGTAGCGATCATCTCCATCGTCCCAGGCAACGCACCGGCTGCCGTCAAACACCAGTCGCCGCCAGCGTGGCGCCGACCGTATGACCAGTACCTCTTCGTACACTTCATCCGCTTTGGTAATATCATTATCTGGTCCACCCCAGACCGTTAACAGAACCTCGGTTGTGATACTGCTCTGATAGGTAAAGGGCAGCGTCAGCGTGGTTTCAAACGTACGCTCTGATTCTGACAGAGTATCGGTATAGGCAAAGCTACCGGATTCTGACGTCAGGTCAGCGCCCGGACCAGTCAGCAGCTGCCAGGAATAATTAATTCTCTCATGCTTTTTATCGACTCCGGTGCGGGATGGGATCACCACCTCGAGGTCCACTTCCCCGCGCTGGCCAAGAAAATCATCAATAGCGTAGTAGGTGCCCGGTGTTGAGGTGGCATTATTATTACCGGCCGACTGTGTTACCTGAATCTGATCATTAACGCTGTTATCGTCAGTAATTATAAAATCACGGTAAGTCTGGTTAACACCGGCATCCTGATTGGCATTATCAATAGTCCCCAGACCGACAACACGGCCGGGTACCGGATCACTCAGAGTCACCCTGACGGTATAGTCTGCATTGCCATTAAAGAGTACGTCCCTGGTACGGATTTCCAGGGTTTCCGTGGCCGGTGATGCCCCTTTGTTAAAATTCAGTGTGTCTGATTGACCGGCCGGGTCTGAATAAGCAAAGCTCAGGTAATCGGCATCGGTTTTACCCAGGGTTTTATTCAGTACTTCGACATTGCGGATCAGGCTGAATTCCGTTGCCGGATTACCGGCGCGCAGAATATTAACAGCCAGTTTCTGCCCTTCCAGCACGGTTGAAGTATTGTCTGCAATCGTCATTAATGCCGGGCTGGTGACATCAATCAATGTCAGATCAGCATTAGCGACGAGTATATTTTCACTGTGGCCGTCGCCTGGGGTTGGGCTCAGAGAAACAGTAACGACTTCATCCGTTTCCTGATCATCGTCATTCACCAGCGTAAAGGTAATTGTCTGTTCCTCTGACGACGGGCTTGCCGGTGCAGCAGCGGTCAGCGCCGGCCACTGTAGCGAGCCGGTATAACTGAAGTCGGCAGCTGAGTCCGGAGTTACAGACACAAGGATATCCGCCGGCGGCGCATATAGGCTGGTATCTGAACGCAAGACCGTCAGTTCACAGGTCAACTCTGCCGGCGAAGGCTTCAGCTCATCCGGCACGGTATTGCCGGTATTGGGTTCTTTGCAACTGTAGCTATTGGCACTGAAGCTGAAATTGCCCGCTTCATAATCACGGAACAACAGTTGCGCCTGATCCTGTGCAGTCAGTAGCGGATCAAGCGTTTGTGCGTCATAGTTCAGCCCGGTAAGCGAAATGGTCAGGTCTTTGTCCGGCACGCCAATATCCGGATTATCAATCGCCTGAATATCAAAACATTGTGGGCTGCCATCACCATCGGCGAAAACAACACTGCCGGCGTTACCGGCAGGAATCAGACCACTGGCAAGGTATTGAAAGTCGGTATTCTGCACAGCATTGCCACTGATCTCATAATTAACCGTCACCTCCCCGGTTGTTCCGGATTCACGATTAATACAGACCGGATGCACGGCCGGATCATTTTCCGGAATGATATTATTATCCGGTGCAGTGACGGAGAAATTACCGTAAGGGTTGGGGGTAAGATCGGTCAGCCGCAAGGTATGAACAATCTGTGTACCCGCTTCAGCATCACCTGAATCCACCAGACTGAAGCGCGCCAGCTCAGTACCTTCCCGGATACCATCATCCGCCGTGTCACGAAGAATGGTAAAACTCCGGGTTCCGCGCGTATCCGCCGGCCAGCTCACCGCCATTCCGCTACCACTGACATAAGAAGCGTCAAAGGCAATATCAACAGGGTCCGCTGCACTGACCAGATCGGTCTGTGTACCTAACTGAGCAGTACTTGCAGCAGCATTAAAATCGACGTAAACCGTCAGCGGTTGTTTGCTGCCACGGCTGCGTTCCAGGTGAATGGTGACACTGTTATCCGGAGACTCAAATTCATCCGCAATGGAGGATGCATCGCGGAACTGCACACGACCGGCTGGCGGTGGCGGTAAAATATTGTCACGTTCAGCGGATGATAGTGCGCGGTTAAAAATCTGAATGTCATCCATGAGTCCGATAAATGCACGCTCAACACCGGGACCATGACCAATGTACAGATTGCCATTATTAGCCAGCGATGCCTGGCCACTGATATCAACGACGGAAACAGGCTCATTATCAATATAAAGCGTCAGGCTATCGACCGTCTTTTGGTAAATAATGTTCAGCCATTGGCGGTCATTAATAACACCGGCATTCAACAACTGATTACCGCCCGCGGTCGTCTGCGACACCAGTAATTCATCTGTCAGTTCTGCCAGTGTCATCAGTGGCTGGCGCTGCGCTGCGGTATCACCTTTGTGCAGAATTCCCCGTGCACCTGTGCCACTGGCGCTGCCCGCGTCTTCCACACTGAGTCGGAATGCCACCGTGTATTCTTCTGCCGGTATATCCAGCCCGTTATCAGTGTCCTGAGCCAGTCCCGGAACCACCATGGCATCATCTTCATTCAGCGACAGAGCGCCATTGAACACATCCGGGAAAGGATTAGCCGCGGTATTTAAAGCGTGGTGGCCATTACCACTGATGTCCTGCTGTGGAACACTGGCGCTGTTGAAATCGTAATGGGCCAGTATGGGTGCTTTTACCCGAACGGTGACAAAGTATTCGGCGGCCACAGCAGACGCCGTGCCCGGTGGAATATCCGTCACCGTGAGTTTGAAGGTTAACAGTGCATCTTGCTGCAACAGCCTGGGGGCATCATAGTTTGCGGTCACGCTGCCGGTTCCCGCCGCTCCGGTCTGCAGAGCATTATTCGAGACTGTCACGCCAGAGTCGGATACGTCGGCGAAACGGCTGTCCGCTGCCAGCGTCCATTCCGCAGAAGCAATACTCAGCGCTTCATCATCAGCCAGCGTAGCACTCAACAACAGACCGGTTTGCTGTTCATTAACCAGCAGCGCAGTGGCTGAAGTATCCGCCACCACCGGGAAGTTCGTTTCTGCGCCATTGATTTGCCAGTCACCGTCTTCATAACGGTCGTGAGCATTGATCCATACCTGACCGAGATCTGACAGCTCCATAGCCAGCTTGAGTTTAGCGTTCTGAACCGCATCGGTTGGCGCCGCAAAGGTCCAGTCCTCTTCTGCCGTATCCAGGGCGTCACAGGCAGTAAAGCCAGCCGACCAGCGCTGCTCTGTCGTCGCCGCTGAATTAACGATGCGCCATTCATAACCATTAGTGCAGGCGAAGCCACGGCTGACCGCGGTCGCCGCCGTGTATTTACAGGCATCGGCATACCAGGTTCCGGAACCGGCGGTCACCCGATCGAAATAAGCACAGTCATTATTTTCGTCCAGTAAGGTATTGATTCCCCAGTCGCCATACACCTGGTATGGACGCCAGCTGCCCTCTACTTCCTGATCACTCATATTCAGCCAGACATCCTGCCCGGCAGCGGCAACAATGGCAGCCAGCGCCTGCTGATCCAGTGTGGCAGACTGATTACCGAAGGCATGAGGAGCAAAAAATTCACTGTCTTCAAATTCAGCCGCACAGACTGAAAATCCACGCGACCACACGCCCGCTTCGGAACTGACAAACCATTCGATATTACTGCCGGTCACTTTGCGGCAGGCGAATGGTGCTTCTTCTACCAGACACTTGGCTGCATACCATTCACCCTGAGTATTCATGCGCGCACAGTCGCGATTGGATATATTGGAGGGTTCAGAATCTGACCACCAGGCATAGCGCAGGCGGTTGGCAATCCACTGGGATTCCAGCGCTGTATCGGTCAGGTTGATCCATACCGGTGAACTGCCCATTTCAGCCCGCAACGCATTGAGTTCACCTGGCGTGCGGGGGACCGCAAACACAGCATTCTGATTTTCGCAGGCCGCAAAACCATTATTCCACGGCCCGGAAGCCACCACCTGCCACTGGCCATTAAAACAGGCATAAGCGTGATCCTGATGACAGGGAACATCAGTCCAGTTGCCTGCGCTGTCGAGTAACGCACAGTCAGAGTTGTTATAATTATCGAACACAGGTTTCTGCCAGATACCGAGTTTCAACCGGTCAGCAAACCAGCGGTTATTATCTGTCGCGATATTGCTGACGTAATAATAATTGAGCCAGGTATTTTTCACCTGTGCCGGCGAGAGACGAATGGCCGTATCCAATGCCTGCTCTTCTGCCGCCGTCACCGGCGCAGAGAAATAATAAGAAGCACCGAACTGATCCTTACATAAACGATTGCCGCGTTCATAAGACCAGTAATCATCACCGGCCTGAGGAACAATCTGCACAGACCCGTTGACCAGTGTTCCCTGTGAAGTAGCAACCTGCCAGTCAGAACCGTTAAAGCAGGCATAATGTGCAGCATTGGCTGTGCAGTCCGCTGTACGCCAGGGATTATTCTGACCGGCACCCACGGTTGATTTAAACACACAGACGTCTTCAGGTTCCTGCCCCGGATAAGGCGCTATCCAGTTGGTAAACGGCAGGTTGCGCCGGAATTCAGACCCGCTGCCATTACCGCCAACATTATCTTCCCTGCCACCATCCGTGATGTTCAGCCACACCCGGTCAATGACAGTATCAGAATCCAGTGCCGCCTGAAGACGGGCAAAATCCAGCTGAATGGCATCATCCATATTGAGCGGCACGGCGAACACGTAGCCACTGCCATACTCACTAAAACATTGTTTATGTCCGTCGGCCAGACTCTGTATGCGTCCTGCCTGCCGCGTGACTTTCCAGGTATAACCATCAGTACAGGCCCAGGAATATTCGGCGGCAGACGTACAGCTGGTATCGAACCACTGGCCATTATTATCCTGATATACACAGTCTTCACCGTTAATCAGGGTGCTTTCTGCAGCCGCGGTAATACCGCCGTTGTCCGGCTGGAATGCTGCCCAGGCCGGATACTGAGCAATATTGGCTGCATTGGTTATCCATTGCCCTTCTTTGACCGTATCCGTGGCATTGATCCACGCGGAACTCTCTGCCCCCATAACAGCACGGGCACTGATGTTATCGTTATAAGTCTGCGGTGCGGCAAAGCGCCAGCCGGCGCCAAGGTCCGCACAGGCAGCCACAGCAGAAGAAAAGTCAGACAGGGTTCCGCGCACAGATGACAGGGCCCATTGGCTGCCATTGTGACAGAGGTAAGCATGGTCAGAAGATGAATCACAGGCTTCATCAGTCCAGCTGGCAGCATCGTTATTCATCAGCAGTGCGCAGTTTTCACTTTCGCCACCATCCGGTTGCGCATCGCCCCATGATGGCATCGCGACCTGATATTCGTTCCATGTCCAGTGGGAAACATTCTGCAGACGATTGCCGTTTATCCAGACATCCCCACCGAGTCCCTGCATATGGGCGTAATACTGCAGGCCAAGAACAGAATCCATCACTCTGGGCGCGGCAAACAGCAGTCCGTCACCCACAGCATCACAGGCCTCCTGAGCCGCAGAAAAATTTTCCAGCGTGACGGCGGTTGCTGAAAATGACCAGATACTGCCTGAACTGCAGGCCACCGGCAGTTCATCAGAACACGGGCGTGCCTGCCATAAGCCACTCGCCAGGTTTGCGGATACGCATAATTCACTGCCATCGGATGATGGCTGATCCGCCGCCCAGTTATTGATTTCCTGATTCAGTTTCCAGCTATTTTCACTTTGTTCATCACTGGCATTGATAAAAACACGTTCCACTCCTGCGGCTGCCATAACAGCCACAAGATCGTTTTTCTGTGTCAGGGTTTGTGGAGCGTAGAATTTATAACGTCCATCAAATGCCGATTCACAGACAGCAGAGAGGGCAGCAATATCATTTACGCTGTAATCGGCTGATGTTATTTTCCAGTCACCATTATTCCCCTGCCCCGGGTCATAACAGGCAATCGGATAGGCATTGGTACAGCTTACATCGTCCCAGAGTGTGCCCGTCTGACGTTGCACGGCACAATTTTCCAGCGCTGCACCACCGGGTTCACCGTCATTCCAGAAAGGTGCGAGAACGTCCATTCCCAGGTTATAAATAAAGGTGCCTTCGTAACGCTTGTCGTTAATATTGATCCAGATACCGTCGTTGTATCCGCCACCAATAGCGATGGCTAATAATTCACGGGTCTGCTTAAACGATGTTGGTGTCGCAAAAGCAAAGTTTCCGGCAACGCCATTCTTTTCAATCGCGGCGCAGGCGGCAAAAGCCGCACTTAAATTTTCCGGATTCTCGTTATTACCGCCAATCGACGTTGCAGAGGGGGATATGCGCCATTCATTACCGTCATAACAGGCAACGTGTTTGGCATTGTCACATCCCGTATCATCCCAGTTAGCATAGGTCGCCGTTTCATTAACATCGGTATACAGCTGAACACAGTCACCGGAATCATTGGGTTCAACCGGTGCAAACAGAGAATAACTGGCCAGATTTTCCTGCTGTGCCTGTTGCAGATTAATGCCTGTACCGTCAGGCCGGGTCCAGGGACCATTGAGGAATTCGTACTCGTCATCATAGACATCATAAAACGTCAGCTGGCGCAGATCTCCGCCATTCAGTGGACGCTGATAGCCGTCATTCCATAACCAGCGCCCGGCATCCGCCAGGTGTTTTACATTCAGCCAGGCAGATGCTCCTGTCGGCTGCGCCTGTATTGCCGCACTCACCTGCGAGCGTTCCTGTTCGGTACGGGGAGCAGCCAGATAATAATTACGGTAAGGGTTGGTACTCTGACTGTCATTATCCGGCCGTGCACAGATATCCAGCACAGCGTTACTGAAAATATGGGAAGAATTACGGATCAGCCAATCTGTGCCGTCCGTACAGGTCAGATATGCACTGTCATCACAATCGGTGCTGATCCAGCGCCCGTCGCTCTGACGAACCGTCACACAGTTTCCCTGAGCACTGGCAGGATACCCCGGCGCCCAGTTAAAAATGCCGTGGTTCAGCATCCAGTAACCTTCAACCATGCGATCCGTTGCATTAACAAGAACCGGACCAGCCAATACATTATTCAGTGCGGACTGCTCACCTGCGGTACGTGGCGCAGCAAACTGATATCCGGCGCCGAATTCCTGTTCACACACCTGATTGAGGTCGTCAACACGGGTAAACGCATAACTTCCGCCCGTGACCTGCCATACAGTTAAACCGGCATCAGCACAGGCCAGAGGCCTTGCCGCATCGCAGGGAATATCATTCCAGCGGCCATCGGTCTGAACTTCAGCACAATCTTCATTACCACCCGCGTCATTGGGTTCACCGGTATTCCAGAAAGGAGCGAATTGCGTGGTTGCTGCTGCATTAATGAGCCAGATGTTTTCCGTACCACGATCATCAGCATTAATATAAACCGTACTTTCCCCGGCATTGTTCATAACACTGATTAACTGATCACGCTGTGCCCGGGTGACCGGTGCCGCAAAGACGGTATTTACCGGACAGCTAACACTGGCGTAATTGGTGTTTCCGCTGAGTACCCAGTTGCTGCCGTCAAAACAGGCTGCCGGATTGTTATCGCTACAATCTGTATCGTTCCAGCGTCCACCGGCTTCCTGTGTCGCACAATCTTCACCGCCCGAGTCATTGGGTTCTTCCCCTTCCCAGAAGGTAACCGTATCGGCATTGATGCTTTGTGCCTGGGCAGCGGTCAGCCCGCCGGTTGCGCCCGTGTCATACCAGATACTGACACCGGCACTGTTGGTCGCGGCCTGAGCAGCGCAAGCAGTTGTCAGTAGCAGAAAAAATGTAAGAATGTTTTTATATTTATAATAGTTATTCATAGACTGCTTGCCTTTACCGGAGCGGCTCCACCCTGAAATAACTGCCTGGTTGAAGTGAAATATTGTTCATCACAATACGCCCCGTTTGTCCTTGCTGAGTCGATCCATCCCCCATACGGATCCGGTTGATATTCAGATCCATACTCTGGTCGACAATGCCTACATGAAGACCTTTCTCCGTCTGATCAATGGTTTGGGATAATGAAAAGTTGTTGATAACAACCTGTGCGGTAAGCTGAGGTTGCGGGTTACCACTGCCGTCATCGTCGTCCGTAATGGTGAGATCGAAATCGGTTGTTCCGGCCATGGTCAGATCCATCTGCATACCTTCTGATCCGGCCCCTGGCAGGGTGTAGAGTTGCAGATTAATGCTGTCGCCATTCAGGTTTAAATTCTCTACAGCGTAAGAGCCCATACTGGCAGTCGCCCCGCTGCCATCGCCCGCACTGAAATTCACAGCACCAATGGTCAGATCAAGATCACTCAGGTCTGACAGACTGATATCAACGCCGGAGGTATAACCGGTATCGATAAAGTCCAGCGTATAAGTCATTTCACCATTGGTATTCAGGCGCACATTGTTCAGATTCAGACGCTGACCACCGGTGCGATAGAAAAGATTGCCAACCGTCAGGTCCGTATTGATTTCACCCAGAATGCCGTCGGTATCCGCATCAGGATTACCACGGATCGTGAAATAACCGGTATCGACCCCCAGATTGGCGTATCCGACATCACCAAAATTATTGGTGCCAAAAATATTATTCCCCGCCGCATCCAGCAGTGAGATATTTTTGATTTCAAAACTGCCACTGGTTTCACCCAGTTCAAGCTTCAGCTGATCATTATCACCGGTCAGAAAGACTTCACTGCGGAAAGTGCTTTCACCATCGGCGGGCAGAAAAACAATATCGGAAGAAAAAGTGACATTATCTTCATCAAACTGGTAGGTCAGGCCGCTGCCTTCTTCCATCACCGAACGGAAGCCGACTTTGGCGCCATCAGCGCTGTTCAGCAAGACGGTTTCCAGATAGCTGCTGCCGACAAATTCCCACATTGAAAACCTTACTGCACCGAATAATGTGCGGCCACTGAAGGAAACAGCCCCCAGCTCCAGGTCCAGCGTATCAACATCACTGGTGCGGATACTGACATTCCCACCGGCATCAACATCAATATCAGTACGGAAAGTATCAACGCCGGCAAAGTTACCGTTGACGTCCGTCTGATAGGTACGCAATTTAAGACTGTCAATTGACACATAATCATCCCCCTGGCCGTCTTTATCTTCTTCGGTATAGCGGATTTCTCCGGTGGTAAGAAAATCGCCATCAGGGTTCAGTGTACTGGTTTCAATGGTTATCCCGGATTGCCCGGCCACGGCTGCCATACTGGCTTCATCCATGGCCTGCATTGCCATCACTGGCGAGGCAGCGAACATCACAGGAAAACTCAGGACGGGAATAATCTTCTGCATATTAATGCCCCTGAACCTGAAGGTAACTGTTGTCAGAAATATTCAGCTGAACATCCATAGTGCCAATACTGAGCGACTCACGGGTAGCATCCGGAATGCTTGCCACCTGATCGCTGCGTAACATGGTGATGTTTTCCACCAGCACATTGGCACTGGCACCACTGCCTGCCTCTGAGCTATCAAAATCGAACACCAGGCCCCGCTCACCATCAACATTCATTCTCAGCCCGTTAACCTGCAGGTCAGACAACGCCGAAACAGAGGCTGATAACTCATAAATATCCGAGGTCAGATAGTTGTCATCGACTTCGCCGGCGATATAGACAAAATCCAGGCTCGATCCGGCTGCGATGGATGCGTCAAATTCAAGGCCGTATTCATCCGCACCGCGGGCATTTTTTATCATCAGATAACTGCCTGACTGCAATGCCACATTACGGAGCGCCAGGCTGTTGAGCACATCGTCGCCAACCCGCACATTGTAAAAATTAATATTGCCACCGGACGTGGTGGGCAAGCCCATGCGCAGGCCGTCACTTTCCAGATCAAACGAAATATCATCAAGAAATAAACCGCCACCGGCAGAGTCGTATGGATCACCAAAATCCACCGTCGTCGTCAGACGGGTGCCTTCGTCCTCATACCAGGTTTCGTACGACATAGAGGCCGGGATATCCAGATCCAGGGTCAGACCGTTGCCATCGTGCCCACCGGCATAAAGATAAGTAATGACCGAATCACCACTGCCAATCTGAAAATTTCCCTGACCATAGCCCCCCAGCGAATCACCATTGATACTGATGGAGGCAATCTCCAGCTCAACCGGCAGATCGCGATTGGTAAATACCAGGGCCTTCTCACCGTTAACGTCACGGACTTCGAGATCCACCTGAACAGGCCGGTTGGTCTGGGTGTATACACGAACGGGAGACAGGGTTATTTCGCCCACGGACCCGCCATCCAGACCGTCATCGTCGATATAACTGATGGTGTCGACACTGGCATCAAACTCAGACGTATATCTGAGCCCCTGAGCCTGACCGGTAACCTCGGACAGCGCCTGTTCATTCAACGCTTCCAGGGCGGGCAATGGCACAGAAAAGAACGCGATGCTGAGCGCGAGACAGCATTTTGATGCCATCTGAATCTCCCTGATATTATTTTTGTTATTCGTATTCAGACCGTAGTGATACGGACGTACAAGATATCAGATTCAATACGGCCGTGCTACTTAGGCCCAGTTAATCACGATAGAGACTAATGCAAAAGAATTATAATTTATCCCTTAAAAACAATGACTTAGGTGACGACCCAGGTAAAAACAGGCCTGTTTCGATAAAACGGCTACAGGATGGACAGGTTATCGGTGGTTATATTTTTCCACTAAGGCCAAATAAACCTGATGCCACCTCCGGACGACAGAACCGCCGCATAGCCACACCCCCAAACGGGGATGATGCACGCCTGCTGCGACCGAAGGCTATTGCGGCCTGTTGCACTGCAAACACACATACATCGCACAACACACAACAGCACGGCGGACCGGCAAAAGCGGCCGTCGCAACACACTGATAAGCCAGGAAACAAGGAGAGAAATAAGGAGAGAAACGGAGTGCTGATGCAATGGTATTCTTTGCCGCACTCCGCCGGAGCGTGAGGATTAATTACCCCTGAGAAAGCAGTTCACGCAGGTCGAGAATGGCCGCATTAGCGCGGGAGATATAAGAAGCCATGACCAGGGAATGGTTAGCAAACATACCGAAGCCACTGCCATTCATAATCACCGGTGCCCACAGAGGCTCCTGAGTACCTTCCAGTTCGCGGATAATCTGCCGCAGACTGACCATCGCGTTTTTCTTTTCCAGAATATCCTGAAAGTCGACTTCAATCGCTTTCAGCAAATGCAGCAGCGCCCATGAGGAACCGCGCGCCTCATAAAATACGTCGTCTATTTTATTCCACGGTGTTTTCACCATCTGATCACTGCCTGACGGCGTCGACTGTTTGGCATCCGCCTCCCCTGCCAGATCCGTATTCAGACGCTGGCGTCCAACGGAAGCGCTCAGGCGCTGTGACAGGCTGCCGAGCCGGGTTTCCACATCCAGTAACCACTGGCGCAGATTGTCAGCGCGGGCGTAAAACTGCGCCGTTGGCTCTGCCGGATCGGCGAGACGGCGCAGATAATTATTCAGTGCTTTCAGACCGCGTCCATATTCAGACTCAGTAGAGGGTACCGCCCAGCTGTCACTGTCAAAGTGAAACTGAGGTTCCGCCACCGCAAGATCTTTATCTTCTGTTGACTGACTCTGGGAACGGCTGAAGTCTTTGCGCAGCGCACGGGAAAAGTCGCGTACTTGTACCAGCACGCCGTATTCCCAGTTAGGGATGTTGTCCAGCCAGAGACCAGGAGGAAAAACATCATTACTGAGATAGCCACCCGGCTTATCCAGCAGGGTTTCGGTGACTTCCATCAGGGTCGCGGTGGTTGTGAAGCCAATGGCATTTTCCAGCCCCATGGCAGCAGCGCGCTGATCAGCCCGCGCTTTGACGTCAAACATATCGGGCTCGGAGCTCCAGAAGAAACCGACAACCAGGCTGACAAGCAGGTAAATAACCAGCCCACCGATCACCAGTCCGCGTCCGACACCGCCATCAGCCCACCAATCCCGCAGGCGGTCACGATAATCCTGAATGCGCTCTGAAAACTGCCCCATGTATCTATCCTTACGACTTTTTACCTGCCTGCAAGCCTACCCCCGCAGACGACGTTGAACAAGTGCGGACACGCCATCATCCGGCGGTGAATCAAAAAAGCCCGCACGTGGCGGGCTTTCTGGCAGTAAGCAGTAACTTACATGCGGTAGTTTGCCTGGAATGAGATACCCAGAGCGGAGTTTTCAAACTCGCCATTCAGGTTGCTCAGGCCGTCGACCTCATCATCCAGATCATGGTCGTATTCGTTCACTTTCACCTTATCCATAATCAGATAAGCCAGCGATGCATCGAATGACCAGGCGCTGTTCACGTTATAAGTCGCCCCTGCCGTCAGCCAGTTACGGTCGCCGTCCGGCACCCGCGCAGTACGGTGGTTATCATTGACCGGCGCTTCGTCAAACGCATAACCGGCACGTACCGTCCATTTGGGATTGAGAACATAATCCGCGCCCACCGCGAATGACCAGGTGTCATTCCATTTTTCAACGATATGGCCCATGTAGTTCTCGCCCAGACCCGCAATATCATCAATGATGCCTTCATCGGTGGCGATCACATCAAAATATTTAAACACTGACCAGTCCGTCCAGGTCGCACCCGCGGTCAGACGCAGCGCATCGTTATACTGGTGAGCCAGACTGAAGGTGGCAGAACGCGGCGTGGTCAGAGGAACACGGGCGTCCTGTTTATCGACAGTACCAGTGGCGCCGTCAACCGGATAAACACCCGCCGGAATAGGACCTGAGGCGCCATCAGGATCGGCATAAGCCATTACACCTTCTGACTGCTTGAACTCAGCATCCCCTTCCAGCTCGAAATCGAGTTCGGAACGGTAAGCAAAACCAAAAGTGGTATCCGGGGTGAGATCCCACATAAAGCCGAAGTTCCAGCCATAACCGGTATCGTCGCCGGAGACTTCAAATTCGTTTTCATAGCCGCGATATTGAGGATCGGTGGAAGCACCAAAGGGAACCAGGTCCAGTTCTTTACTCAGCAGACCATAGGCATACACCATATCGATACCGATACCGAACGAGAAATCATCCGTCAGCTGATAAGACATGCTTGGCTGGAAGTCGATGGTCAACAGTTTGGTATGGCCGGCAAAGCCACTGGCGATCGAACCTTTTTTGTAGTCAGTTTCCGTCCCGAACGGGGCGAAGATACCGAAACCGACCGAGGCTTTATCGTCCAGTTTATGCACCAGGTAACCAAAAGGAATCAGCTGATCCTTCATATAGTTACCACCGTCATTATAGACACCGGCCTCTGCGCCATCACTGGTAACTCCGGCACCATTGGTCCGCACACCACTCAATTCACCTTCCAGTGACAGATACGTAAAACCAAAGCTGGCCTGTGAGCTTTCCAGACGGCTCATGCCCGCCGGGTTGAAAAAGACCACGGAAGCGTCATCGGCAACGGCGGCAGTACCGGCAAAAGCACGGCCAGAGGCTTTGGCAGCCTGCTCATTCACTTTATAGCCAGAGGCCTGAACCCCGGCACTGAACATAGAAGCGGCCATAACTGCAACGGCCAGACGAGAAGCGTGTTTATACATATAGTCACCCTGCTGGTTGTTAAGCGACAAAAATCAGAGAAGCCAATAATTGTTAATTTTGTTTTTCTCAGTGGGCGGCAGTATGCCAATCCAAACAGGCCAATTTGTAACATCTGGTAACCATATGGTAAGTATTTGAAATTATCTGGACTTAAAACTAAGACTTTGAACATTAATGTTCAAAAATGAATAGCCCGCCATATCCGGCAGCCAGCGAAACAGCGCCACTCCAATCTGTACAGGCTTAAGATACAATGCGCTTTTTACCTGCAGGCAAGCGATGACACCTTCCATCAACGATACTGCCACTGACACCGTATCGGCGACCGGCACCACCATAGTCCCGGTCGCTATCGCCCACACGCCCTTTGCTGAAAAATTTGCCATCCCCCGGCAACCTGCGCTGGCACCGGCGGCAACGGCGGTCATTGAACTGCTTCCGCCCTTCGATCATCCCGATGCGGTCAATGGTCTGGAAGGCGTCAGCCACATCTGGCTGTTGTTTCAGTTTCATCAGGTTAAAACAGAAGCAAAACTGAAAGTCCGCCCTCCGCGTCTGGGCGGTAACCGCAGCGTAGGCGTCTTTGCCTCACGCAGTACTCACCGGCCAAACGGCATCGGCCAATCCGTGGTGAAACTTGAGAAAGTTGAGGGTCACAGGTTAAGGGTATCCGGCGTCGACCTGCTCAATGGCACGCCCATTATTGATATCAAACCTTACGTACCTTACGCCGATGCCATTGCCGGCGCGCGTAACGATATAGCGCCACAGGCACCGGCTGCCATCCGGGTTGAATGGGAAGCAGAAGCCCGCCACCAGGCTGAGGAAGAAGCCCGCCGTCTCGGCGAAGCCGTCATTGACTTAACTGAGCAATGCCTGGCGCAGGACCCCAAGCCCGCGTATCAGAATCCGGATGCCGGGCGTCGCTATGGTGTTCAGCTGTGGGATATTAATGTGACCTGGCATTACCCACAGCCTGATACCATACGGGTTCTGAACATCAGCCGATGCGATATACCCGCTGAATAAAGGAATCCAGTCCCTGCTCGCGGAAACGTGGTTCCTGATCGATCAGCTCACGGCTTTCCAGCACGGTAACCGGACAGTGAGCGGCGTAATGATCCATCACTTCTTGATCAGTGACGGCAAACGGCGGACCGGAACGCTTTTGCTGATCATAATCCAGAGTAATCAGCAGCTGCACACAGTCGCCACTGAGCTGACGCAGATGCCGGGTATACTGCTGACGCATCTCAGCAGGTAACGCCACAATAGCCGCGCGATCATACACAGCGGCAACGGAATGCCCGGTCAATGCCTGCAGATCGGCGGCGCTGACGGCAAAGAAATCACCGGCAATCAGCAGCACACCATCGCCCTGATACAGAATACGATCCCCGTCGCGGGTCTTGGTTAATTCTGTTCCGGTCTGCTCGCGGATATCTTCGGACAACTGATCCAGTGCCACTTCGCTGAGCTCAATACCCACCACATAATAGCCCTGGTTCATCAGCCAGATAATATCGAGGCTTTTACCACATAAAGGCACCAGCACCAGCTGCCCTTTTGCTATTTCTGCAGCCGGCCAATACTTGAGCAGCATTTTATTCACTTCATCGAGATGGAAACCTATTTCCATCCGCTCCCATTTATCATGCCAGAAGCTGTGTTCCATTCTGTACCCCGGGTTTCCCCTGATCTGTCGCTGAATTTTTATGGACTTAATAGTAACGCATGGGTCCGGATCGACCCAGCCGGAAGGAAGGGGTAAATATAAAGAATTGTATGGACAATAACGCCTGTGCCGGTCTGTTCCCTGACGCACACTGATTATTCTTCGCGGTCACTCCAGACCGCCAGTTCATTGCCGCCGGGCTCACGGAAATGAAAACGCCGGCCACCGGGAAAGTGAAAAACCGGACGCGTGATTTCGCCCCCTGCCGCAATAATATTGCGCTCCGTCTCCGCCAGGGAGTGACTGTAAAAAACCGGCAACACATGATTCCCGGGGCTTTGATCCTGATGGTTGGCCAGTAAATAGAAGCCGCCATCAATCCCCGCCTCGCCGGCAAAAAATGCGGCGTACTCAGAACCATAATCGGTGAAATACCAGTTAAAGACCTGAGTAAAAAAACACTTACTGGCTTCCATATCCAGTGTGCCGAATTCAATATAATTGAGCTTTGTGTCTGGCGTCATGCTGACTCCTCCATGGTAACCATCTACCAGCTTCAGCGCTCTTATCACTGTCGCCTGTCCGGCCTGAGGAAACAAGCGTTTACAGCCTGTTTTTGCGACTGCCGGTGGCATACAGGGTGCGGACGGACTCAGCCCTCAGGCTTCTGCCGCCAGCTGTTCGCGCCGTTCCATCACTTGTGGCGTATGCAGCTCAATCCAGTCTGCCAGGTCAGCTACCTTGACGGCCACCTCTTCCCCGGCAGGCGTCAGACTGTACTCCACAAAGGGCGGAACCACCGGATACTGCACCCGCATTACAAATCCGTCTTCCACCAGCGCCTGCAGGCTCTGAGCCAGCATCTTTTCGCTGACACCACCCATTTTACGCCGCAGCTCACTGAATCTGTGTGTTCCGCCGCGCAGGGCAATAAGGATCAGAACCCCCCAGCGGCTGCACACATGTTTAAGGATATCCCTTGAAGGGCAAGGGCTGGCGAACAGATCCCCGCGCTCAAATTTCTCACTCAGTGTGGCTTGCTGCCGGCTGTTGCGGTCAATTGGCATCATGTTTACCTAACTTACCTTTTTGTATGTACTTACTAAAAGTTAGCACAAGAGCTAGGATGAAGTCATCTGTTAATCAAACTCATCAACCACTAAGGAGATTCACCATGATTACAGTCACAGGCGCCACCGGCCAACTGGGCCACCTGGTTATCAAAGCACTGCTGAAAACGACACCGGCCGCCGCGATTACCGCCGCGGTGCGCTCTCCGGAAAAAGCCTCCGATCTGAAAGCACTGGGGGTTAATATCAAAGAAGCAGATTACAACCGCCCGGAAACCCTGGAAAGTGCCTTCGCCGGTACGGATCGTCTGCTGCTGATTTCTTCCAGCGAAGTCGGCCAGCGTGCCCCACAACACCAGAACGTCATTGATGCCGCCAAAAAAGCCGGGGTTAAGCTGCTGGCTTACACCAGCATTCTGCGCGCTGACAGCACGCCACTGGGACTGGGCGAGGAGCACCGCGCCACAGAAGCCGCACTGGCTGAATCCGGCCTCGATTACGTTCTGCTGCGCAACGGCTGGTACAGCGAAAACTACGCGGCTTCCATTCCTCCGGCTCTGGAATACGGGGTCTTTATGGGGGCTGCCGGTGAAGGACGGATCAGCTCTGCCGCCCGCGCTGACTATGCTGCCGCCGCCGCGGCTGTCCTGACTACTGACGGCCACGAGGGTAAAACCTATGAGCTGTCCGGGGACGACAGCTACACACTGGCAGAATTCGCGGCGGAAATTGCCCGTCAGTCGGGCAAAGATGTGGTGTATCAGAATATGTCTGAAGACGACTTTGCCGCTGCCCTGAAGCAGGCCGGTTTACCCGATGGTCTGGCCGCCATGCTGGCAGACTCCGATGCCGGGGCCGCACAAGGTGGGTTGTTTGACGATGGGAAAACACTGAGTTCCCTGACCGGCAAGCCCACAACACCTTATACTGAGGTCATTGCCGCCGCGCTGAAATAAGCGCAGCCGGAACGGGCACAGACAACACTCTGTGCCCGGAATGACACGGCAAACCTGAGGAAAGAGAAAAAGAGGAAAGCAATCTTATGAAACAACACCAATACCGGATCACGGTGGAACACCTGGCCGATGCCAAAGGCAACCCGTCTGAATATGAAGCGCCACTGGTCTTCGAAACCGGCAATCACGACGATATTCTGAAAATCGTTGAATTAATGAAACAACGCGATGACCTGGATGAACGTGAGGCGACATCGCTGGCGGTAGGACTAAAACTGTTCAGCGAAATTATGCTGGAAAACAAAGGCCATGCCCTGTTCAGCGAATTCCAGCCACACTTTCTGGATTTTATGAAAAAGCTGAAAGGTAAATAATCACGCCCAATAACTTCACCTGCTGATATAAATATCAGCTTACTTACGCCTGCGGCAGCGTCAGTTTTTTATACAGCGTGGTGCGCGAAATGCCCAGCTGTGCTGCAGCCGCTGACAGATTGCCATGATGACGGTCCACTGCATCCTGCACTGCCTGGCGCTCAATCTGCGCCAGAGTCTGTGGTTCCGAATCAGAACCCTGACTGTCGACAGACTGATAGCCGGGAAAATGTTCAGTACCAATCTCTTCTCCCGGCCCGGCCAAAGCAACCGCCAGCTTTATGGCATTTTCCAGTTCACGGATATTACCCGGCCAATGATAACCAAGCAGTAAATGGTAACTCTGTTCCAGCAGACGGTTAGCGCCGGCATTTGACAGCAACTGATCAATTAATTGCCTTTTATCCCTGCGCTCACGTAAAGCCGGCAGCTGAATTTCCAGCCCTTTCAGCCGGTAAAATAAATCTTCCCTGAAGTTTTTACTTTCCACCAGAGCATGAAGATCACAGTGCGTCGCACTGATAACCCGGACATTGACCGGCCGGCTTTCAGAACTGCCCAGACGGGTTACACTGCGTTCCTGCAGAACACGCAGCAGGCGTGTCTGCAAAGACAACGGCATATCACCGATTTCGTCCAGCAATAATGTGCCGCCATCGGCATCTTCAATCCGCCCGGCCGCTCCGCCTTTACGGGCACCGGTAAAAGTACCTTCACTGTAACCAAACAGCTCGGCTTCAATCAGGCTTTCCGGCAAAGCGGAACAATTAACGGCAACAAAAGGTGCTGAAGGATCACGACTGTTATGCAGTGCCCGCGCAAACACTTCTTTGCCGCTACCGGTTTCGCCATGAATAATAACCGGCAGCCCCGCATTAAATGCTTTACCGGCCTGCTGAAAAGCCTGTTTCAGTACAGGGTCGGTTGTCGTAAAGTTCTGCGGCGTAAAGCCCTGCCAGGGCTGCTCCAGGCCACTGTTATCCGGTGTCGCGGCCAGGGCATAGACCGAGCTGCCATCGGTCAGAGATAAACGGCTCACCTGCTCACTGCTGAAACGGGAAGTATCAAAAACCAGCCCCGACTCCATGGCCAGATCGTCCGGCAACTGAAGTATCTGGCAGGCGTTGTGGGTGGCGTCGGTTATCCGGCCTTTTTCATTGAGTGCGATTAATCCCTGAAACGGACTGCCCAATAAGCGCTGATCCGCCTGCAGGCTGATAATCTGCTGGCCTTCACTGCGCTGAAAGAACAGACGGTTTTCAATCGCCATGGCCACAATACGCAGCTGCTCAAAAACCACACGCACATTACGTTCACCGATACCCGTGATATCAAGCGCTCCGGCGAGTTCGTTATTACGGCCATAAACCGGCACAGAAACACAGAAAAAGCGGTCAAATTCTTTCAGATAATGATGGCAGCCCATCAGTGCAAAGGGCTCTTTTTCACGCAAAGTACAGGCAGGTGCTGTGGTACCAATATCGCTTTCCGCAATACGTGTGCCGGCGCTCAGCAGACTCAGCGGTCCGCTGTCGTCGTCATTGCGGCTGTATACAATCAGCCCCCCGGCATTGACACACAACAGTGACCAGGAAGGGCCACCAAAACTTTCCCACAGGCGGTCAATATCGTCTTTGGCACACAATGCCAGGCGCTGATCTTCTGCAGACAAAGCAACGCCTTTGACAGCCCGCTGCTGCAGACTGGAATCCCAGGGATGAATGCCGGCATTGAATGAACGCTGCCAAGAGCGGGCAACGGCCTCCGGTAACAGATCGTCGGGCAGGCTGTCCCCCTGTAATAACAGACGGCGTGCCTGATCAAGCTGACTTTTATGTACAGCTGGCGTTAACAACATATGAGGAAACAAGAAGGCACACTCCCACCACTCTCAATAGCGGGAATGATGCCATAAAGCTCTGGTTAAAAACCAAGAGTCATTGTCAGATAAAATCACCACAGGCGGGAAAGACAGTTGTTCCCACCTGTGTTCAGCACATCAGCCGTTGATACGTACTACGGGTTTCAGTGTGATGCCTTTTTCACTGTCTTCAGCCGCCTGGTTAATATCTTCAAAGTCATAGAACTTAACCAGTTTGTCAAAAGCAAAGCGGCCCTGCAGATACAGATCCACCAGCTGCGGAATAAAGATTTTCGGAGTCGAGTCACCTTCGACAATACCGCGGATGGATTTACCGCCCAGCAGTACATCGTTAACGTCGAACTTAGCTTCAACACCCAGTGCCGGGGCACCAACCACACCAATCGTGCCCAATGCCGACAAGGCATCAATGCCCTGACGCAATACCGCCGGAATCCCGGTGGACTCGAGCGCAAAATTAGCGCCACCACCGGTGATTTCACGGATGCGCTCAACCGCGTCTTCTTCTTTGCTGTTGATCACATGGGTAGCCCCCAGTTCTTTCGCCAGCTCCAGACGGGACGGCACAACGTCGGTTGCGATAATGGTGGTAGCACCGGCCACTTTAGCCGCCAGTACCGCGGACAGACCCACTGCGCCTGCCCCCAGAGAAACAAAGCTGCTTCCCGGTGTGACTTTCAGCGAATTAATCACGGCACCGGCACCGGTCTGAATACCACAGCCCAGTGGTCCGAGCAGTTCCAGCTCTGCTTCCTGCGGAACTTTCACTGTGTTGCTTTCCAGACTCAGGGCATAGGTTGCAAAAGAAGACTGGGCAAAAAAGTGATCATGCAATGGTTTGCCATCAGCATCCTGGATCGCGGTTTCACCGTCGTTATCGGCACCGCTGAAATTACGCGGGTAGAACTCATCACAGTACGCCGCATGACCGGTTACACAAGGATCACAGTGGCTGCAGTAACCGTATGTCAGAACCACGTGATCACCGACGGCAATGTCTTTTACCTGCGGGCCGACGGCTTCAACAATACCGGCACCTTCGTGGCCGAGAACCGCCGGCAGCGGTACCGGGTAATATTGATCACGGACGATCATGTCAGTGTGACACATACCGGTGGCGACAATTTTCACCAGCACTTCATCATTTTTTGGGGTACGGATACGGGCACTTTCTAACTTAAATGGCGCGCCTTTTTCACGGGTAACGGCAGCGCGGATATCGCGGAATTCGGTTGTGCTCATAATATTGTTCTCCTGTCGGTCTTATTAAAGTGGATACATCGGTGCTTCACCTTTCACGGTGAGCCATTGCCACTGAGTAAATTCGTCAATACTGGCCGGGCCACCGACACTGGTGCCGTTGCCGGAAGCGCCGACACCGCCGAACGGGTTGACCACTTCATCATTAACGGTCTGATCATTGATGTGCAGCAGACCGGTTTTCAGTTGTTCACCCAGATTCAGTGCACGGCCTACGTTGGAAGAAATCACCGCCGCAGACAAACCGTATTCGGTATCGTTCGCCAGTTCGATGGCTTCTTCGTCAGTATCAAACGGCACGACCACCGCGACCGGGCCAAAAATTTCTTCATTAAACACCGGGTTATCACGGCTGACACCGCTTAACACCGTGGGCTGAAAAAACAGACCATCGTATTGTCCGCCGGCTTCCAGAACCGCGCCGGCTTTGACGCCTTCAGACACCAGGCGAGCGGCGTTGTCACGCTGACTTTCATTAATTAAAGGACCAAGCGCCACCTGCTGGGTTGCCGGGTTACCGACCGGCAGACTTTTCGCTTTTGCGGTCAGACGTTTCAGAAACTCATCATAAATACCGCGTTGTACTAACACCCGGCCGGTAGACATGCAGATCTGTCCCTGATGAAGGTAGACCCCCCAGGTAGCGTTCGCCAGAGCGATATCGAGATCGGCATCATCCAGAATGATCAGCGAGTTTTTGCCGCCCAGTTCCAGCGATACTTTTTTCAGATGTTTACCGGCTGCTTCACCCACTTTACGGCCGGCACCGGTCGAGCCGGTAAACTGAATCATCGCCACTTCCGGATCACTCACCAGCGCAGCACCGGCTGCGCCGTCACCCGGCAACACCTGCAGCACACCGGCTGGCAGACCCGCCAGTTGGAAAATACGCGCAATGGTATATCCACCACTGACCGCCGTACGCGGGTCCGGTTTCAGCACCACACTGTTCCCGGCAGCGATCGCAGGCGCCACCGCCCGGATGGCAAGATAAAGCGGGAAGTTAAAGGGAGAGATAACGCCGACAACACCTAACGGACGACGACGGGCAAGACTGAGGCGACCGGCCGCTGATGGCAGCACCTCGCCCTGAGCGCGTGACGGCATGGAGGCCGCCTCGTGCAGAACTTTAATACTCAGGCTGACTTCGAATTCGGCTTTAGGCCTGATCGACCCACTTTCCTTAATCAGCCAGTCAACGATGGCGGCAAAATTCTGTTCAGCAACAGCTGCCGCTTTACGCAGGATGGTGGCTTTTTCATCGTAGGCAAGGGCTGCCCACTCAGACTGTACAGCGCGGGCGCTTTGACAACGCTGGCTGACAAATTCAGCATTGGCCATAGCGATCTGGCCGAGGACATCTCCGGTTGCCGGTTCAGTTACCTGTTGTGCCGGTAAGGGTCCGGTTGTCCAGTTGCCGGTAAACAGCTGTTGGTTCCACAGCGATAACGGCAGGAATTCTGATGCTTCTGACATCATTCAATCCTCTTTCTGGTTGCAGTTGCTGCACTTTGGTAAAGCGCAGATCATCAACGAACTAACCAATCAAGAGCATGAGCTATGCCAGCCGATAAACCCTGCTGTTTTGCTAAGGTATCGTTCAGATTGCGGACACTTTCATGTCAAGGCGTCCACAACCTGAACATAATGTGCTTATAATCAATTAAAAACCAGCTCCACTGACTCATCACCGTAGGCATATCTCAGTTCCTGCAGTAATTCATCGGATGGGTTAACGCGCCAGCTGTCTCCCAGACGGATATCACAACGCGCCACGCTGTTGTAAAAATCCAGTACCACCGGGCAGCCTTCCGGCATGACCTCCAGTACCTGTTTCAGACCGCTGCAGAATTCTTCTTCCGGCCGTTCGCCATCCACCCGGATGCGGATCGCTTTGGCAAAGTTAAGCCGTGCCTGACTGATTTCCATGGCCGAGCGTCCGGTGGCTTTTAATCCACCGGAATAATCGTCGTGGGAAACCTGCGCTTCCACCACCAGCACCCGGTCTTTTTCGACCACTTCACGCACCTGTTCATAGACATCAGAGAACAGGGCCACTTCCACCCGGGCGGTACGGTCGTCCAGTGTGGCGAAGCACATATTGTCGCCACGTTTGTTTTTCATGACGCGCATATCCACTACCAGGCCCGCCAGTTTCTGTGGCGCTTTGCTTTCCTGCAGCTGAGACAATTTGGTTGGTACCAGCTTACGCACTTCGTTCTCATATTCATCGAACGGGTGGCCGGTTACGAATAAACCCAGCGTATCTTTTTCACCCTGCAGGCGTTCTTTCAACGACCACTCACGTAAGCCACGGAAACGTTCGTAAGGGTCGGCATTTTCGGCTTCTTCAGCCTGTACTTCGCCGAATAAATCCATCATGCCGGCGGCTTCATTGGCCGCTGACTGACCGGCACTTTTAATGGCATCTTCGATGCTGGCCATCAGAACCGCACGCGGGGCAGAACGTTCCAGACGATCAAAGGCACCACAGCGGACCAGCGCTTCCAGCACGCGTTTGTTTATTTTTTTACCGTCGACGCGCTGACAAAAATCAAACATATCACGGTAAGGCCCCTCTTTCCGGCCTTCTTCAATCGCTTCGATGGGGCCTTCACCCACGCCTTTAACAGCGCCCAATCCATAGACGATGGCTCCGTCATCATTCACAGTGAAGCCATAATGACTTTCGTTAACATCCGGCAGAATAATGTCGAGAGCCATCTCCCGGCATTCTTCAATAAAGGTCACCACTTTATCGGTGTTCTGCATATCGGAGGTCAGAACCGCCGCCATAAAAGGCGCCGGATAATGCTGCTTCAGCCACAGCGTCTGATAAGACACCACGGCGTAAGCGGCGGAGTGGGATTTGTTAAAACCATAGCCGGCGAATTTTTCCACCAGGTCGAAGATTTTCATCGCCAGTTCCGGGTCCACTCCCTGAGAGTCAGCCCCCTCACGGAAAATTTCCCGCTGTTTGGCCATTTCTTCCGGCTTTTTCTTACCCATCGCACGACGCAGCATATCCGCACCGCCGAGCGTATAACCCGCCAGCGCCTGAGCAATCTGCATCACCTGTTCCTGATACACGATCACGCCGTAGGTGGGTTCAAGAATTTCTTTCAGATTCTCATGCTGGAAATCCGGATGCGGGTAAGCGACCTGAGCACGGCCGTGCTTCCGGTTAATAAAGTCATCCACCATGCCGGATTCCAGCGGGCCCGGACGGAACAGCGCCACCAGTGCGATCATGTCTTCAATATTATCCGGCTGCAGACGACGGATAAGATCTTTCATACCCCGGGATTCGAGCTGAAACACCGCGGTGGTTTTGGCTGCTTTTAATAAATCGTATGAGGGTTTGTCATCCAGCGGAATGGCGGAAATATCCACTGGCGGCAGGCCCTGCTTTTCCTGCAGTTTATTAATGGTTTCCAGCGCCCAGTCAATAATGGTCAGCGTCCGCAGACCAAGGAAGTCAAACTTCACCAGCCCGGCTTCTTCCACATCGTTTTTATCAAACTGAGTCACCAGGCCGGTACCATCTGCTTCACAGGCGGTGGGCGAGAAGTCGGTCAGTTTGGTCGGCGCAATCACCACCCCACCGGCGTGTTTACCGGTCTGCCGGGCAATCCCTTCCAGTTTCAGCGCCATATCCCAGATTTCCTGGGCTTCTTCGTCTTCGTCGAGAAACTCTTTTAACAGCGACTCGGTTTCCAGCGCTTTTTCCAGCGTCATCCCCGGATCACCGGGAATTAATTTGGATAATTTATCCGCCAGACCAAACGACTTACCCTGTGCCCGGGCCACATCACGTACTACCGCTTTCGCCGCCATGGTACCGAAGGTCACAATCTGGGATACCGCCTGCCGGCCATAGTTATCCGCCACGTAGGCGATGACTTTTTCCCGGTCTTCCATGCAGAAGTCGATATCAAAGTCAGGCATGGATACCCGTTCCGGGTTAAGGAAACGTTCGAACAGCAGGTCGTATTCGAGTGGATCAAGGTCGGTAATTTTTAAGGCATAAGCCACCAGCGAGCCGGCACCGGAACCCCGTCCCGGCCCCACCGGAATATCATGGTCTTTGGCCCACTGAATAAAGTCCATCACGATCAGGAAGTAACCCGGGAATCCCATCTGAATAATAATATTCAGTTCGAATTCCAGTCGTTCCTGGTAGGGCCTGCGCTTCTCTTCATAATCCGGCGCATTTTTATCCAGAATAAAATCCAGCCGTTCTTCAAGACCGACCTGGGATATTTTGCGGAAAAATTCGTCTTCGCCCATACCATCCGGAATCGGATAATCCGGCAGAAAGTAAGTGCCGAGCAGCACTTCGACTGAACAGCGCCGGGCAATTTCGACGGTATTTTCAATGGCAGACGGAATATCCCGGAACAACTGCACCATTTCTTCGGCACTGCGGAAATACTGCTGATCTGAATATTCACGCGGGCGGCGTTTGTCATCCAGGGCATACCCCTGACCAATGGAAACCCGGGTTTCATGGGCTTCAAAATCATCTGCCTTAATAAACCGCACATCATTGGTGGCAACCAGCGGCACGCCGAACGAGTGCGCCATAGCCAGCCCGGCTTTCACCAGGGTTTCATCTCCCGGGCGTCCGGTGCGCTGAACTTCAAAATAGAAGCGGTCACCGAAGTGCTGCATGTATTCCTGCGCCAGCTGTTCAGCCGCTTCCACCCGGCCCTTAATAATCCGCTGGCCGATATCGCCATCGCGGCCACCCGACAGAAGAATCAGGCCACCGTTCTGTTCAAACAGCCACTGACGTTTAATAATCGCCAGATCATAATGCTGGTTCTCGGCATAGCCACGGGAAATAAGTTCGCGCAGGTTGAGGTAACCATCGGCCGTCTGACAGAGCGCCGTAACGCGGAAAGGCTGGGTCATGTCGTCCGGGTTCTCGAGCCACAGATCGGCCCCGAGAATGGGTTTTATGCCGGCGCCGAGACAGCCTTTATAAAACTTCACCAGCGCATACATATTCATCTGGTCCGTCAGCGCCAGTGCCGGCATCTCCAGCTCAGCCGCTTTGGCAATCAGCTTTTTCACCCGGACGGTGCTGTCGTACAGCGAGTACTCAGAATGAACCCTGAGATGAACAAACCCCTGCGTCATAAAACCGCAATCCTGAACCAAAAGACTTATTGTACCTGATCCCCCGGTTACGAAAAACCAACCCATCCCGCCCACGACCGCTTTCACACGTACACAAAATGATCAATATGCGGCAACACGCCACAGAGCGTACCTGACGCCGGTCAATATTCCTGTCACGGCATGACGTAGACTGCAGCCACAGGTTAAACAATGAACAACGAGCTGCGAGGACATCATCATGACAACGCCACTGATTGCTGTGGCCGTACTGAAAAACGGCAATATTTCCGGCCATGCCGGGCGCACGGTGAACTGGGATGTATACGCTACCGACAGCGAAGAACCCCTGCTGGTATGGAGTATCCGCCTGAGTAAAAGCGGCAGCCTGCATGAATGGCATGTGCGCGGAAACGGTGAACGTCATCCACTACACAGCGTCGACGTTGCCATCTGCGGATCGGCCGGTGAAGGGGTCACCCGCCGCCTGGCTGAGCGGGATACGCAATTGCTGACCACCACAGAAACCGACCCGCTGAAAGCCATCCGGGATTATCTCAAAGGCACCCTGGCCTCCGGCTTACCCCATGAGGAAGCCGAGTGCCTGGACCCGGATCACCGCCGGGAAGTCAGCGGCCATTGAGTACGGCCGCTTTTGAGCAGGCCGCTTAAACCCGCTGCAATATGCGCCAGGCGCCGGTTCTGAGATCCGGACTGGCGCTGACCAGACGTGCTGAAACGTGAATTTTTCAGCACCCTGCTCGCCTGGCAGATATAATGAACTGACTACTGCGCAGAATTCATTATAAGGAACAGGCCGACCATGCCCGCTTCAGACGGTCTCACCATCGCCGGAACCACCATTTATCCGGGTGAAAGCCGGAAAATAGAAATGCCCGCCGGCAAGCTGTACACCGACACCGCCATTTCCATTCCGGTATACGTCAAACGCGGCACTAAACCCGGGCCGGTCCTGTTTCTCAGTGCCGCCATTCACGGTGATGAGCTCAATGGTATTGAAATTATCCAGCGGCTGATCAATTCCCGCCAGTTCAGCAAACTGCGCGGTACTGTCATCGCGGTGCCCATGGTGAATGTCTACGGCGTGCTCAATAAAAGCCGCTATCTGCCCGACCGGCGCGACCTGAACCGTTCATTTCCCGGCAGTGAGAAAGGCTCACTGGCAGCCCGCATGGCACATCTGTTTCTGCAGGAAATCGTCAGCCTGTGTGACTACGGCATTGATTTTCACACCGGTGCCATCCATCGCTCTAACCTGCCTCAGATCCGCGCCAATCTGGATGATCCGGAAACTTCGGAACTGGCCCACGCGTTTGGTGTGCCAGTGCTGCTGAATGCCAACCTGCGCGACGGCTCACTGCGTGAATCAGCCAATGATTTAGGCGTTAAAATTCTGCTGTACGAAGCAGGCGAAGCCCTGCGTTACGATGAGCTCTGCATCCGCGCCGGTGAACGCGGCACCATCAATGTGATGCGTTACCTGGGCATGCTGCCCCGCAGCCGTAAGCAGCAGATTGAGCCGGTCACCGCACGCACCAGCAGCTGGCTGCGCGCCACCGACAGTGGTTTCGTCCAGCATCTGAAACGGCTCGGCGACTATGTTGCCGAAGGGGAAAGCCTGGCCTCGATCCGGGATCCGTTCGGTAAACTGCTGGATGACGTGGTGTGCAACAACGACGGGATCGTTATCGGCGTTCAGAACATCCCGCTGGTACAGGAAGGCGAAGCCATGTACCACGTCGCTTATTTCCGCCAGCCAGATGATGTGGTGGAAGGCATTGAGCAATTGCAGGATCTGCTGCCGGAATAGCCCCCCGGCAGCTCCCCCCGACTTTTTTATCCGTTCTTTTCCGCCAGAGAACCGGAGCAACGGCCTGTTTTGCCTACTCAGAATGACAATCTTTGTCATGCACAGCCAGATTGGTGACAAATTTTGTCACACTTCACAGTTCCGGTGGTCCAATACTGAATAAGATATCAAGACCAGCACCCCATTAAGCCGTTTGGGTGCTGGTTCTGAGAGGAGATTCAGTATGCCTGTTCTGATTCAGGACAATACGCAAAAACACAACAACCCGGACCATGACGCGTCTGTCAGCACGCGCTTGCCGACAGCACAGCCAGGGGCTTCCGGGCTGTATCCTGACAAAGTGCATCCTGATCACCTGACCCCCAGCCAGCTGCAGAAAGCTGCGCCGAAAAACACACCACCCGGCCTGACATCCGGTATCCGCATCAGTCAGCCCGTGGCTGGCGCCGACAAACCGGAACGTGGCCGTATCCAGGCCCTGTTCAACGATGTTTACTGGGTCGCCGGGGATCAGCCGGGACAACGGGGCGCCCGCCAACCCAATATGATCATCATCCGTGATGGCCATCAGCTGATTCTGATCAACCCTGTGCGGCTTTCCCCCTTACAGGAACGCAATCTGGAACACCTGGGGCGTATCGCTCATATTGTGCGCCTGGGAGATCGCCCGTCCGCTGATGAGCACCACTATCGCACCCGTTACCGGCCGAAACTCTGGGCGTTACCCGGCCAGATAGACAAGCCCCGTCACCAAATTCTGAAAGAAGACGCCTTCCTGCCGGTGCCCGGAGCGCAACTGGTTAAGTTCCATTACACCTGCCGTTCAGAAGCCGTGCTGTTACTCGAACGCCACGGACTGCTGCTGACCAGTGAATCTTTTCAGTTTCTGGGCTGCTGGCCACAGCTGACGCTGCGCGAGCAGCTGACCATGCGCCTGCAGGGCTTCCATAAAGGAATGAATCTGTCGCGTCACTGGCTGCGCGAGGTAACCCCCAAAGACTTCAGTCTGGCCGATGACCTCAGCCGTCTGCGGCAACTTGATTTCGATTCTCTGCTGGCGGCCCATGGCACGCCCCTGTTACAGGGTGCCAAGCGCGCGGTGGATGAGGAAATCCAGCAGGTATTTCATTAGGGCCTGTTAACAGGCCCTGAGAACGCGGGGCTTAGTATTCCCCCCGCCCGATCAGGTACAATGCCCGCTGAATGCACAGCAACCTGATTGGATATGAGTAAGAAAAAGCGCCGCGACATTGTTGACTACGGTCTTCCCATCATCGAAACCCACTTTCATCTGGATTACCTGAAAGAAGGTACGCCGCAGGAGATCCTGCAGGCCGCGCGGGATATTGGCGTAGAACGCTTTATGACCATCAGCGTTGAACCCGACAATATGCCCAAAGCACTGGCACTGGCAGAGCAAAACCCTGATGTCTATGCCACCATCGGGGTTCATCCGCACGAAGCTGCGCTGTTTAACGCTGATACCTCGGCTTATATCCGCACCCACGCCATTCATGAAAAAGTCACCGCCATTGGCGAAATAGGGCTGGATTATTTTTACGATCACTGCGACCGGGAAGTTCAGCGCAAAGCCTTTGCAGACCAGTTAGCACTGGCGGTGGAATGTGATTTACCGGTCGTTATTCACACCCGTGAAGCCGACGAAGACACCATGGCGATTCTGCGCGAATACGCCCCACAGATGAAACGCAAAGGCGTGGTACACAGCTTTACCTCCGGAATGGAACTGGCACAGCTGGCGGTTGAACTGGGATTTTGCCTGGGTATTAACGGCATCGTCACTTTCAATAAAGCTGATAACGTACGCGAAGTTGTTGCAGCCACACCGCTGGAAAATCTGCTACTGGAAACCGACGCGCCCTTCTTAACCCCGATCCCTTACCGTGGCGTTGAAAACGCGCCCAAATATCTGCCGTTTGTAGCCGAGAAAATCGCCGAAGTAAAAGACCTGCCCATCGCCGATGTATTAAAAGCGACTTATCAGAATTCGTTGCGGGAATTTTTCCCGGCAGAAGGCTGATACACAGAGGGCGAATAAACCCGGCTGATTAAAGAATACATGGCGGCAGAGGCAGTTCCGCCATGTATTGACTCTCTGGTGAACGACATCGCTGGCACATAAAATGACATAAAGTGCCCCATGCTGCTTTATCTGTTCATCCGCCCCCGGTACATAGGGTCATTTGCCAGACCAAACCCCATCGGATCAAGGGCTTTCAATCCACGCGCCAGTACCTCGGCATAATGTTCAGAGCGGGCACCGGTAAAACATACATACAGACCATGCATTTTCAGCCCGGCCGGGTCAAACTTCACCTTACCCGCATAAGGCGTTAACTGCTCGTCATTCCTGATCCAGTAATTCATCACCCGCTTATCGACAACCGCCAGATCCACCTGCCGTTCAACCAGATGCTGAATATTTTCAACATCATTACCCGATTCCACTACCGGGATCACCCCTTCAGCAACCGCAGAATCAAACTTCTCTTCATTGGCGTAGCCGCTGACGATTCCTACACGATGTTCTTTCAATGCCGTCAGACTGGTTTTATATTCCTCGCCTGTACGTTTGGCAAACCCCACCATACTGGTACCGATTTCATCGGAGAAAACGCAGCTGTCAGCACGCTCTTCAGAGTAATACGCCGGAAAATAACCTGCGACCTCGTCTGTGTTTTCGGCCCGGGCGACGGCGGTTGTCCAGGGTTCAAATTCGACATTAAGCGTATAGCCTTCAGCAGCAAACGCCTGTTTAACAATGATACCCGTCATCCCCCCACCCGTAATTGACGGAGAAGAAAATGGCGGCCAGTCCAGCGACGTCAGCGTGATTTCTTCCGCCCGAACCATACCCGGGACAGACACCAGCAGCGCGCAGGCAACGTTCCATATCAGTCTTTTCATAGCAAGCTCTTATTGTCATCTGAAAGCGCTTGCATGATACGGCCTTCCGGCAGACTGAATTTCCCACAAACGACAACCACGCCTGCTGATAAGTCGTTTTTATATAATCCACTGCCATCAATGATCAAACTGAACAAACACAGGCGATTAACCCACACACTTTATAGAAGTACTCTGATGAGCATGCCCTACAAAGGCGTTTTCAGCCTCAATAACGGAAAAGGCAATGTCTGGCTTAATTAACTCACAGAATACAGAGTACGCCAGTCAGCAAACCCCGGAGGTAAATGAAGTCATTCAGATTCTGAATTAATACAGGATTCAGGTCGTTCAGGTATCGACCAGCCAGGATATTTAACAGCAAGGGTTTATACAAAGAATAAATGTGACATCAAACGCCAGCTAACGGGTCACCGAAGCTGACGTTAAAATAAAATTATTTATTAAAAAATAACAACCTGATTTCAGGTAAAAACTTATGCCACGAAAAACTAAAAACTGTGGAAATATAAATAACATCAAAAAGACAAATTCTCTATATCTGAAACCATTAATTGGCTGCTTCGGATGCGGAAAGATCGCCTCAAAACAGAGGATTATCTGAAACAATACCTACGCTCCACCAGGTTTTACTTGCGGAGACAAGTCGACGATACCTGGCATTTCTGAAGAGTATCTACGTCCTCTTTGTCACTTGCCTGCAACAACGGCCATCTGCCTGTCGGGGATTCAGCTGTCAGTCAGTGATAAAATCCGGGCTTTACCTGTCAGGAGCGGGCATGGAAGACATCTTTATCAGTGATCTGGCACAACCAGAGCATGGCCAGGCGGTTCTCGATCTGTTGAATGAATACGCTAATGGTGATACCGGCAGCGGCGGTGATCTTCCGGAGTACACGCAACAGAATCTGATCGGGGAATTGCGCAAGCGCGATAATCTGCACGTGATTCTGGCGTTTATCAATGACTCACCTGCTGGCCTGCTGATCGCGATCGACAGCTTTTCAACCTTCAGCTGCAAGCCGCTGCTGAATATCCATGATGTGATTGTCAGTGCCGGGTTCCGCGGTCAGGGGCTGGCCGGGCGGATGCTGGCCAAAGCGGAAATGCTGGCAGTCAGCCGGGGTTGCGGCAAGCTAACACTGGAAGTCCTGGAAGGTAATGTAACGGCCCAGAAGGTGTACCGTGCCTGTGGCTTTGAAGGCTATGCGCTGGACCCGGCGATGGGCCGGGCGTTGTTCTGGCAAAAGGTTCTGCCTGATTCTCTTGGCTGACGCGTTCACCTGACACTGGTGAGGGGGGACGGAATGGCGACTGGCGGCAGAAGGCCGGCTCTCTGAAATCCGCACAACCGCACCATCGCCTGCCCGGGCCATAGTACTGTCTTCTGTGCCCTCTGCCAGCTCCAACTGCCCTGCATAATGCCGCAGCGATCCCGGATCACAGCGGACTCCGGGAGCAGCATTTCTCATACCAGGGAGGTATTTGCCACCCGGGAACGGACTTACCTTTCACATCCTGTATCAAAACGGGCCAACCAGACCTATACTCAGCACCATCCAGAAACCGCTATCAGAAACCGCTGTTGATGCCCGGAGCGCCTGCCGGGCCTGTGAATAGCATTGTCATACGGGAGCTTATTATGAAACTGCAGAATAAAGTGATTGCTATTACCGGGTCAGGTCAGGGCCTCGGCCGCGCTATGGCAGTACATCTGGCCAAAGAAGGCGCTCAGATCGCCATCATCGACCTGAATCAGGAGCACATGGAGGAAACCCGGGCTCAGGTGGAAGCTGCCGGCAGCCAGGCATCGGTTTTCGTGTGCAATGTGGCGGATGAAGCCCAGGTTGAGGCAACCTTTCAGGCCATCAGTGAACAGATGGGCGGTCTGCACGGACTGATTAACAATGCCGGGATTCTGCGCGACGGTCTGTTGATCAAAGCCAAAGACGGTGAAGTGAAGAAAATGTCACTGGCTCAGTGGCAGGCAGTGATTGATGTGAATCTCACCGGGGTGTTCCTGTGTGGCCGCGAAGCCGCTGAGCAGATGATCAAAACCAATGAGGGTGGCTGCATTATTAATATTTCCAGCATCGCCCGTGCCGGGAATTTTGGTCAGACAAACTACTCCGCCGCCAAAGCCGGTGTAGCCGCCATGGCAGTGACCTGGGCGAAGGAACTGGCACGCTATAAGATCCGCGCTAACGCCATTGCACCGGGTTTTATTGCCACAGAAATGACCGCCGGAATGAAGCCCGAAGCGCTGGAAAAAATCTGCGCCGGTATTCCTGCCGGACGCATGGGCACACCGGATGAAATTGGTGATGCCGCTGTGTTCCTGCTGGCCAATGATTATATGTCAGGCCGCATTATTGAAGTCGATGGCGGACTGCGTCTGTAAACTCAATAAGCTGTATTGCCTGTTATCTATGTCTGACACCAGCCCGAACCATCTACAGACTGATGCCCGCCAGCGCCTGTATACGGCGCTGGCCGGGATTCCCGCTGGTTATGTCATCAGTTATGGCCAACTCGCGGCGCTTGCCGGTTTTACCCGCCGCGCCCGCTGGGCCGGCCAGGTTCTGAAACATTTGCCTGCTGACACCCGCCTGCCCTGGCACCGTGTGGTTAACGCACAGGGGAAAATCAGCTTGCCTCCCGGGCCGGCGGCGGAACGCCAGAAAGCCTTACTCGAAGCAGAGGGGGTTATGGTCAGTGACAGCCTGCGTATTAATCTCAGACAATACGCCTGGATTCCTCCACTCTCAGACGGATAACAGCTGGCTCTGACACCGGCACTCAAGGTCGCTGGCTGAAATAAACCCCCCTCCATTCTGTACACAGAAAGCCACGCCGGCCGATACTTTTCTGCCGAAGGCCTGCACCAGAACGCCTGCTGAGCATACCCGTTATGCTATTTCCCACTATCCGCGCCGAAACCTGCTACCGGCCAGCCTTACACTCACCACCAACCTGGCTGACGCTGCTTTGTCGCCGCAAGAAAGGCTTTCAGAATGACGGCCGAGAACCTGTTTTTCATTGGCTTTCTGACCGAAAGTGGTGTGCATAATAAAAACAAGACGCCAGTGGGAGGCCTTATGGCGACGGAATATTTTGACGTTCTCATTATTGGTGCGGGGTTATCCGGTATTGGTGCCGCCTGCCACCTGAAACAGGATTGCCCGGACAAATCCTTTGCGATTCTCGAAGGCCGCGAAGCCATCGGCGGCACCTGGGATTTATTCCGTTACCCTGGTATCCGTTCTGACTCGGATATGTTCACTCTGGGTTACGAATTCAAACCCTGGACGCATCCTAAAGGCATCGCCGATGGCAGCGATATCCGTGATTACATTAATGACGCGGCAGACGAACATCAGGTGCGTCCTCATATCCGCTTTGGTCATAAAATACTGTCGGCCGACTGGAACAGCGATCAGGCTCTGTGGTATCTGACCGCTGAGCTGAATGATGGCCAGAAGAAAACCTTCACTTGCAATTACCTGATCAGTTGCACGGGTTATTACAGTTATGAAGAAGGCTTTACACCGGAATTTAATGGCCGGGAAAATTTCAGCGGCGATATTATTCATCCCCAGTTCTGGCCGCAGGATTACGATTACAAAGACAAAAATATTGTGGTCATCGGCAGTGGTGCAACAGCTGTTACGCTGGTGCCGGCACTGACCGATAAAGCCGCACACGTTACCATGTTGCAACGCTCACCCAGTTACGTCATCAGCGTACCGCAACAGGACCCAATGGTGGCTTTATTGCGCAAAATTCTGCCACAGACATGGGCTTACCGAATCATCCGTGGGCGGAATATTTCGATTACACTGGCGCTTTATAATTTCTGCAAAAAATTTCCGCACGCAGCACGCCGTCTTTTGCAATGGGGGGTAAAGAACAGTCTGCCGGACAGCTTTGATATGAAGCATTTCTACCCCGATTACAACCCGTGGGATCAGCGTTTATGCGCGGTACCGGAAGGTGATATGTTTAAAGCCATGAGCGCCGGAAAAGCATCCGTGGTAACGGATCATATTGATCATTTCACCGCTGATGGAGTGCAGCTTAAATCCGGTAAGATATTACCGGCTGACACCATCATTACCGCCACGGGTCTGAGAGTTCAGATGTTCGGAAATATTCAGGTTAGCGTCGACGGCGAAAACTTTATTCCGAATCAGAGCATGAGTTATCGCGGAGTGATGTTCGAAAACCTGCCAAACCTTGCCATGATATTTGGCTATACAAATTCATCCTGGACGTTAAAAGCCGATTTAATTGCCCGCTGGGTTTGCCGTTTGCTGCATGCCATGGATAAAAAAGGTGCGCGCCAGGTCACGCCCCGCTGCCACACTCAGGGTATGCAGCGTCTGCCGTTTATTAATATGAAATCCGGTTACATCGCCCGGGTTAAGGATGAAATTCCGCAGCAGGGGGACCAGCGCCCGTGGAAGCTTTACCAGAACTATTTTGCCGATATGGTGCAACTGCGTCTGGCCAGCATGGATGACCCGGCCCTGGAATACACTTCGCCTCAGCCAGATGAACAGACCAATGTGTCCGCTCCCCGGCCTGCACCGGCTGAAACACAGACGCCGTAACGCGCTTATTGCCAGCTCATCAGGCTGAAAAATGCCGGCGGTTGCCGGCACTGGTTATTCAGGATTCCTCAGCTGGATAAGGATGCGCAATCACGGTGTAGGGATCACCATCACCACAGATGGCAGCCCATTCCTCCGAACTGAGCCATTCCAGCGGATCAGTACCATTGAGCTTGGCTAAGGCAGCCAGCGCATCAGCCCAGGTGCAACGATTGGCGAACAGCAACGCTTCGGTATTCAGTGTACCGCCCTGATTAATATAACCCAGAGCAATGGTATGCGCCGGGCCCAGGTCCAGCATCCGGGCATGCGCTAACAGAATTTCCGGACGTGTATGAGTCATAAACACACGCTGCTGTACACGCGCCGGAAACAGAGTATCCAGCACTGAAGGATCGGCCTGAATTTCCGCCTCGTAGCCATCCCGCGGCGTGCGGAAACGGCCCGGTTCGAGCAGGTAAATCAGCGAATGCGACACACCTTTTTCTTTCAGGCGATCCGATGCTTTCAGGGCCTGCTGTAACTGAAAAGCTCCACAGGCCACCAGCTGCAGTTCAGCAGCACAGTTACCGCGCAGGCAAATGGCCCCGTCCTGCACCAGAGTCGCGGCCTGAGCACCATCGAGAAAGGTTGGCAGCACGGACTTAGGAATCACCATATTCCAGATGGTCCCCAGGTCACCGTAACAGGCTTTCAGACAAGCCATGGCAGTATTGCCGTCTGCCGGAAAAACGACCCGTGACATATCAGCCATTTCGCCCATCATGGATTCCGCCAGACTCGGGTCCTGATGGCTTTGTTCATTTTTGCCGTTCTCCCATACATGAGAGGTGGAAATAACGGGTACGCCTAACCAGGGCGCCGGGTCTTCGGCTTCTTTCTGATGACGGGCAAAAATAATACTCTGACGCAGAGCCCCCAGCATTTTGGTGGCGAAGGCTTCGTAAGAAACCACCAGATTAAGGCCGTTCTGATTGGCCAGACAGGCGCTCACCACGGCCTCTTCATTCAGCGCAGTGATCACGCAACCGTCCACCGCTTCGGCCACACCGTCTTCCGGATCAGTCACCCGGTGTTTAAGCTGATCGAGCGTCTGGTTCATACGGTTGGAACGCAGTTCATCCGGGTTCCCCACACGCACACGCAGATGGGGGTTGACCTCCACCAGATCGATAAAATAATTATCAATGGCCGCCATGGGGGCAATGGGTTCTTTCAGCCAGTGCGGATCATGGCGGTTGATGGTCACGGCCACCGGTGGCAAGGGCGCTTTGGGTTGTTGCAGTTCGGCAACCGCCTGACGCCACACTGGCTCATCCTGCCACAGCGCCCGGGCGCCACGATGGAAAAAGTTCAGAGCTTCCGCATCGCGGCGCGGATTACTGCCTAACGGCAGACCGTGTGCGGCGTTGGTCCCTGCTCCCGGAAAACCATAACCTTTCACGGTTTCTGCGATGCAGTACGGCAGTGGTACCGGGTATTTAGTCACACCACTGGCCACGGTTTCTGCCGCGTTACTCAGATGCTGCTCCATAAAATACACTGCACAGACAAAGGCGGCCGGATCACGTCCGTCAATCACAAAGGGAGCGAACCCCTGATTGCTGAGGTGTTCCATAAACCAGTCGCTGCCACCCTGCTGTGCCACCGTGGTGCGCTGATCAATGCGGCGACCATTGGCAATCATAATGGGGCTCACCAGGCCACAGTCTTCAGCCCGCCACCAGCGCGCCGCCCAATCACTGCCGCGTTGTTCCTCAAAGGCGCCATCACTTAAAAACGCGACCAGACGCTGACCCGGCAATGGCTGATGAACATACTGCAGACCGGCAAAGCCCAGATAGCCACCTTCAAGACGGGCTCCGGCGGTATTAACATTTACGTGACTGCCCAGCGGCGACAGCGGTTTGCCATCCGGGCGCACGCGGTAATTATAAAAATCCTGTACAAAGCGGCTGAGCCCCTCGTCGCTCAGGCCGTATTCTTTTTTACGTTCCGGCAGTGCTGTTCCCGTCAGTAATTGCAGTGCATCAATGGCGGCCACACAGTGCCCCTGGCCCATCAACCAGTCGCGGTGTTGCCCGGTCAGGGTATTGACTGCCATAAAGCCGGCATACGCCGGTACCATATTCAGCGACCCGCCAGTGTGCCCCTGAGGATCACGTTTGAAATTCTCTGCGGCCAGATCACGTCCATCAAGGAAGACATGCTTGGCATAGGTCATATGCACCACCAGCCACATCGCCTGATTAGTGAGCTGATCCAGTGCGGTGAGCTTGCGGTAGCATTCTGCTTTGTTGCTGATCAGTCCGCCTTCTTCCAACGCGGTCGCCAGTTCAAATACCTGAAGTTGTGTGCTCGCCGTGTGTTTCACCACACCACAGCCAGTAGCCCAGGCAGCAAATTCTTCGTCATATTCACGGTGCTGACGTGCTTCCGCTTCAATTTCTTTCTGTTGATACTGCTGGCTGAGTTTTTGGTACAGGTTCAGGCTCATCAGAGTTCTCCGTTTCGACCCGGTAATATGGCCGGATCAGGCGTTGGTCAAAGTGGCTGGCGGCTGTTGCAACTGAGCAAACAGCGCTGGCGTAATAAGGGGACTGATATCAATGGCGTTACTGGCATGAGGAATACAGTTACAGGTAACAATGCCTGCAACCGGGCCTTCCTGCATTTCCTGCAGGGCCGGTTTCTGGCCCTCACCACCCGCTGAAAATACCGCATGAACACCGATACAGAGTGGCTCCTTCAGCCCCTGCTGAACCAGCTCCTCGGCGGTGCGCAACATAGTGCGGCCGGTGGATATAATATCGTCGACCAGAACCGGCTGATGATCCGCATACTTCTGTACATCCGGTATATGAATGGCGACGTCACGGTCACCGGAACGCGTTTTACGCAGCACCAGATAATCACAACCGGCGACCGCTGCAACTTCACTGGCCCACTGTTCGCTCTCTTCATCAGGCCCGACCACTAACGGATTGTTAACCTGAGTTTTCAGGTAGTCACCGATTAAATCGGTGGCGTGCAGTGCAAAGGCCGGGATGCGGTAAATTTCATCCAGTGATTTATAACGATGCAGATGCGGATCAACGGTAATTAAATAATCGAAACTCTGGTTAATCAGGTCGGCAAAATATCGGGACGTTAAGCATTCCCCTGGTTGAAAACGGATATCCTGGCGCATATAAGCCAGATAAGGGGCGACTAAGCCTACACGTGCAGCGCCCATATCTTTCAGATGGTGAGCCATAAACCACAGTGCCAGCGTTTTATCACTGGGCTGATGCAAATGACATAACACAATCACATCGGCGCCAGCGACGTTTTCGGGCAGATTAAAATACAGTTCGCCATCCGGGAAGTGGCGGCTTTCACAGGCCAGAATACGGCAATCGCGCCCCTCGGCAATGAGTTGCCGGGCCAGAGATTCAGCCAGAGCATCGTGACCATCTAAGGCCAGAATACAGGTGTTATCAGCTGTCATATTTACACCACTTCCTCTTCAATATGGATAACATCTGTATGACCGTCCAGAAACTCCAGCGCGTACGCCAGCTCGCCCGGCGCCTCCGCGTGTAAGGTAAACAAAGGGGCACCGGCGTCAATCACATCCCCCAGTGCCACATGCAGTTCGATACCGGCTGTTTTGGCATTCGGCGCCCCCGCCAGCGAGGCCAGCTTGGCCAGAAAGCGGTTATTAAAATAAGAAATAACCCCTTTACGGGTAGCGCTGACACAGTGCGTGTAGGGTGCGCTTTCCGGCTCATAAAAGCCGCCCTGGACTTCACAGAGCGCGATAAATTTTTTCAGCGCAGATCCATCCAGCAGCGTGCGCTGTGCCAGTTCATACCCTTTGCCTGCCCCGGCTTTAGCACCCATCTCCAGCATGATACCTGCTAATTGCAGGGATTTTTCCAGCAGATCCTGGGGGGCATGACCATCATTGCGCAATACCTGTAACACATCTCTCGCTTCCAGCGCCGGACCGATACCGCGCCCGACCGGCTGACTGCCATCGGTGATGATGGTGCGTACATCCAACCCCAGTGCCTGACCGGTTTTTTCCAACAGACGTTTTAACGTTTGCGCCGTACTCTGGGAACGAACCTTGGCTGTAGGGCCGACCGGAATATCGATCAGTACCTGCCTGGAGCCGGCCGCGACTTTCTTGGAAATAACCGACGCCACCAGCTGGCCTTCGCTGTCGAGATCCAGCGCCCGTTCAACACGGATAATCAGATCATCCGTCGGGCTGAGACTCACAGAACCACCCCAGGCCAGACAGGCACCCTGCTCCTGCACGACTTCCTGCATCTGTTCAAACGACAGTGCTACCCGGGTCATGGCTTCCATGGTGTCCGCCGTTCCCGCCGGTGAGGTAATGGCCCGGCTGGATGTTTTCGGCATCAGCAGTCCGTTGGCTGCGACAATGGCAACCACGATGGGGGTTGTACGGTTGCCGGGCAAACCGCCCACGCAGTGTTTATCCAGTACCACGTCATTGTGCCAGTCAAAACGCTGGCCTGTGGCCACCATAGCTCGGGTGATGGCAATGGTTTCATCGAGGTCAAGGCGGTCACCGGCACAGGCAGTGACATAAGCGGACAGCTGAATATCACTGTAGAGACCATTATTGATGTCTTTGATAATGGCCATGGCCGATTGATCGGTAAAACACTGGCCGTACAGTTTGCCCCGCACGTAAGACATGGAATCCACCGGATGGGCGTGACTGAACGTCGCTTTTTCGCCTTCGTCAGGACAACCCAGCCGGTGCCAGGCCGCTTCCGATAAGCCGGCCTGCTGATGTGACAGCAGTTCATTTGACACCAGTGCGAGTGTGGCGACCGTACTCTGGTCACCTGTGGTTACCAGCACCCGGGTATGGGCGAAAAAGCCTTCGGAAATCGCCACGTGGCAATCCTGACGCATATAAACCACAGGTTCCTGATGGGTATTCACCCCAAGACGGTGCAAATAGAGATAATCTGCTGTTGTTTCCATAGAGCATCCTGATTTATTGCTTAAAAGTGTAGAAGTATGACGGCCGGACTGCCTTGCGGTAAATCAAGCCGGACTCAGACTGTGTTTCCCAAAAAACATGCATTCTGCCAGACTGAAAAACGGTAAAATTCCGCTTCAGGAAAACTCAGGAGTTATTAGTATGCAGTCTCCATTTCAGGTTCAGTTTATTGGTGCCACCGGTACCGTGACCGGGTCGAAATATCTGGTCAAATACGATCGCTACAAAGTGCTTATCGATTGCGGTCTTTTTCAGGGAATAAAAAATGTACGCCGCCGCAACTGGGCAGAGTTGCCTTTCCCGGCTGAATCTCTGGATGCGGTACTGCTGACTCACGCTCACATTGATCATTCCGGCTACCTGCCGGCACTGATGAAGCAGGGCTTTCATGGCCCGGTCTACTGCTCAGAAGGAACCCACGCACTGTGCAAAGTTCTGTTGCCGGATGCGGGCTACCTGCAGGAAGAGGATGCCAAGTACGCCAATAAAAAACGTTTTTCAAAACATGAACCCGCTGAGCCCCTGTACACCGAAGACGATGCCCGCAAGGTACTCAAACAGTTTAAGCATAAAAACAAAGGCGAAGCGCTCGAGTTACCCGGCGGTATGACGGCCACCTTTACACCGGTGGGACATATTCTCGGAGCTTGTGCCATCCGGCTGGAATATCAGGGAAAAAGTATCACCTTCAGCGGTGATGTGGGCCGCAGTAATGACATGATTATGTACCCGCCGGAGCCGTTAAAAGAAACAGATTATCTGGTGGTGGAATCGACTTATGGTGATCGCCGCCATGAGGAAATAGATGCCGAAGAAGCCATTGCCGATATTGTTAACCGTACAGCGCAGCGCGGAGGCATTGTATTAATGCCGGCGTTTGCCGTTGGCCGCGCCCAGCTGGTGCTGCATATTCTGCAGAAATTATTGGCAGAAAAACGCATTCCGACACTGCCGGTTTATCTGAACAGTCCGATGGCTATCCGCGCGACAGAAATATTCTTTGACCTGCACGAAACACATAAATTAAGTAAAGAAGACTGTGAACGCATGGATGCCATTACGCATTATGTAAAAACTGTCGATGAATCCATCGAATTAAATAATCGCAAATACCCGTCGGTAATTATCTCTGCCAGCGGAATGGCCAGCGGTGGCCGGGTTCTGCACCATCTGAAAACCCTGGTGAGTGATCCGAGAAATTCAGTGTTATTTCTGGGTTATCAGGCCGGAGGAACCCGCGGTGATTCTCTCACCCATGGTGCCGACCATATTAAAATTCACGGTCAGTACTTCCCGGTGAAAGCTGAGGTTGCTAACCTTCAGGCGTTATCCAGCCATGGTGATTACATGGAAATCAGCGATTGGCTGAAAAAAATGCCTGGCCGTCCGCGCAAAGTTTTTATCACCCACGGTGAAAGTACCGCTGCAGATGCAATGCGTCGCCACCTGCAGGATGAGTTTCACTGGGATGTAGAAGTGCCCGAGTATCTGGATATTGCGCTTCTGTAATACAGAAAAATGTGCCAGAAACAGCAGCACGCTAAAAACGCTGACACATCCTGACAGGCCAGCGACAGACCGGAGAAAAGAATGACACAACCTTGCCTGACGCTGTATCAGGTCGACGCTTTTGTCCGCCGCAGGACGGCAGAGACCGGGCAGAAACCATTCTTCACCGGAAATCCGGCGGCCGTGGTACCACTCGACCACTGGCTGCCGGATGATCTTATGCAGGCTATTGCCGCCAGCAACAACCTCTCTGAAACGGCGTTCTTTACCGGCAATTCAGGACACTATGATATCCGCTGGTTTACCCCCCAGTGCGAGGTGGATTTGTGTGGGCACGCCACTCTGGCGAGCGCCTGGGTAATACGCCACCAGCTTGGCGATCATTCAGCACAGCTGAACTTCCGTACACAGCAGGCCGGCACCTTAAGCGTTGCCGCTGACGGCGATCTGCTGCAACTGAACTTCCCTGCCCGGGTACCGCGCCCCAATACCGATGTTGTCCTTAAACAGACACTGGAACAGGCGCTGGGCCAGAAGGTAAAACGGCTCGCCGACAGCCGTGACCTGATAGCCGAGCTGGAAAACCAACAGGCCGTGCTTGACTGCCAGCCCGATTACAGCGCTCTGGCACAACTTCCCTGGTTTGCGGTGGCGATTACCGCCAGATCCGATTCTCAGGATTACGATTTTGTCAGCCGCTTTTTCGCCCCGGCACAGGGGATAGAGGAAGATCCGGTAACAGGGTCATCATTCTGCTCTCTGGCACCCTATTGGCAGGAGCAGGACGGCGAGGACACACCTGCCCATCCATTACGGGCCTGGCAATGTTCAGCGCGGGGTGGCGACATTCAGCTGGCATTAACGGCAGACCGGGTCCTGATTGCCGGTCGCTGTGAACTATACCTGTCAGGAACCCTGCATCTGCCGGCAATCCGATAATCTTCGCCCGCCAAATGACATCCTTTTGTCACCCAATGGCGACGGAAAACTGACTGCAGAAGATCTGTCATCGCTGAGCTATAGTAAGGGTTCCGGCCATATCATCAGGCGCCACACTGAACTCTATGGACAGTTTATCCAGCCCCGTTCTGTACATTCCTGCCCACCATCAGGCGGTTGACTCCACGCGTCAGCCGCCGGCACCTGAGCGCCCGGAAGCAGATGACAGGAAAAAGAACACACAGCAAGCTGCCAGCCTGGCGGAGTACATTCCTGCCTACCCGGATGAACAGGATCTGCGACAGGCCAGCGGGCGACAACAGCTATTCAATAATACCGATAAAAACAGCCAGGCTTTTCTGGCGTTTTCATCGGACGAGGCTGGCGGACAAGAGAAAGGACGTTTTGTGGATGTGGTGGTTTAACCCAACCGATTAATCTCTTCAAAGATATCATCCAGGGATGTTTTATGGTCAAAGGGAATCCCGGATGATTCCAGGCACGCGGCGGCCAAGTCTGAACTGGCAATAACGTTACCGCTACAGGCTTTTATCAAACATGACAAGTTTTGACGGGCATTTTCAGAATCGTCTGTGATGATCATATGTGTAAACAGCGGAAATGGCAGACCCGAATGGCTAATTGAATCATCCGTGACAGCCAACACACCTGCTTCTGAATCATGATCAAAAACTATTTGCTTGCCTGCCTGAAAAACTGTCAGAGGTCGAACAGAGTCACCATCGGTTGAAGATGATAATTTCTTTTTAAAGTAAGCGCTGACCCTGGTCCCCCCGCATGTATACAGGTGAAAAAGTTTTTCAGCCAATGCATCTGAGCCCTCTCCTATTATCAAAGTCAGCGGGATCATACCATTCTTTATGAGAAGCCTCTGTAAAATCCCCCTGTAAACAGGCATAGCTGTGTAAGTACCGATACCCGGTTGAGCATTCACTTCACAGATTGCTGCTCCAGTATCCTTCCAGGAGACAGCAATATCAGGAATCAGAAGGTCAATACCAGCAAAATCGAGGCGTAAAATCCGGGCAGCTTTTTCTGCTAAACGGGCATTATCCGGGTGCACATTGTCAAATACCGCAACAGGCTCACCTCCACGCGAAACATTGGATATTCTTCTGAGAACCACTTCAACGCCTTCAGCCGGTACACTGCTTTCGGTCAGTCCTTGTTTGACCAACATAGCCCTGGCTTCATTGTCGAGTTCGATAATCGTCAGTGGAGATTTCCGGTCTGCACTGCGCTCAGGACGACTGTTTACTTCGTCCAGAAGTACCTTAATGCTCTTTTTTCCATCACCTACAACCATGGCAGGCTGGCGCTCAACTGCCCAGACAAGCCGGTCCTCAAATACGGTGAGACGATAGTCTCTTCCTTTAAAATGTTTTTCAATAAGAATACGGCGACTTTTTTCTGAACAATATTTAAGTGCAGTACGTAATTCATCTTCATTTTCAATACCTGCCACAACGCCATATCCACGATCCATATCTACGGGCTTTACCACCACCGGATAACCTATGGCCTGCGCGACCTGTATGGCATCTTTTTCGCTTCCAATAGTTTGTGAGGGCTGAACCGGTAGCCCATGAATTCTTAACATTTCTATCGTGATTGGTTTATTTCTCGCCATATTCGCACTAATCACTGATGTTGCATCAGAAAATGTACTATCAAGCCAACGACTATGACTACCATAGCCGAACTGATAAGCGCGGGAAGGTGTTGCAAGATAAGGTATTTTCATCTCGTACGCTGTCTTCAGAAATGCCCAGACACTGGTCGAGGACGGTGCTTTGCTACGCAAATCATCAACTATAGCTTTAAGATCACTTTGTATTATCTTTTGTCTTTCGTATTTCTGTGAGATATTTTGAGATTGTGATTCATTCATCAGAGAGATAAACCAGTTAACTAACTTTACCGTTGCCGATACCGACGCTGGAGTTACTGGTATAGTCAATATTGCAGACTGCTCTCCGAACGTAGCCGTACCTTTATGCCAGACCGGTAACAGAGCATCCGTTTGTAGCCTGAAAACTGCTTCAAAAATGTCGTTAACAACGTCCTTGAGAGATTTACTGTCTGGCAATACTTCAGACATGCCAGATAATACATCTGTAACTTCACTCAGCTGACAATAAAAATAGTCAAGACTGCCATTAAGACTCTCCTTACTCTCTATAAAAAGAGTAACAGAAGGGTGCCAGAACCCCTGTCTATAGCCTGGATTAATCGAACCTTTCTGAGTAACTGTCCAGCTCATTACCTACTTACGTCCCAAAGATATTTTTAATGTATCTAAATACACTGACAGCAATAATTCTACCACTTACCAGCCAACAGGCCGCCAGACTGGTATAAAATTTATCTCTTTCAAATCAGGTAAACCTATAAAGGCAGATAATAGGCTATTTCTGAGGTACCAGTGAATAGAAATAATGTTACTCCGATAGCATAAAAAACTTATCATCAAACAGGTAAAGATCAAATAAAAAGAGGGCAAAGCCCTCTTTTTATAAGCAGCCTGAAACCTCTATTTTCAAGATGGTAGCTGCAGCTTCCATAACTGATTATAAGGCTGGTGCGATACTCACTACCGGATCAACTCCACAACCATTGTATGTGATCAGGTAAGGGGTTGAACTTTCAGGTGAGTCAAAGGTGATTTCACCGGAGGCAATGCCCGAGTTATCGTCACAAAGAGCAAGACCTTCACCTTCAGCATCAACGTATCCATACTCTGGCAAATAGGCTGCAAGATTCAGGTCTCCATCAGACAAATAAAAATCGTCCAGAAGATAAACAGAACCAGCAAAGGAAATCATTTCCTGTTCTACTTCTTCATAAGTTTCTCCATCATCCGAGCTGCTTTCCTTTTGAGTAAAGCTCAGAGTCTGACCATCCAGTGTGTACTTGACATTGTTAATATACTGATCAGTTTCTTCGTACGTCCCTTCACGCTCATCATCCAGTTCATAGGATGAACGCTCTGAGGACATCTGAATACGCATTGTTCTCTCACCAGCCGTGACTGTCACATCGCCCGACATTTGCATAGAAGATTCTTCAACGAAGTATTCATCCTCACCATCATAGTCCATATACATCCGGGCTTTTTGGCTGCCTGAACCTCCTCCGTTGTAGTGGGTCTCAACTCCTGACATTACTGCCGTTGGCATAGTAGTTTCAGATACGTAGTCACAATAATCATCGTAGGAGAGAGAGAGATCCACTTCTACAGAGTATTCTTCACCAACAATTCCCTGTTCGCTGTCTTCTCCGAAATATTCATCTTCACCCAGAGAAGTCGACGTTTCATAGTAGCCACCGCAGTCGCCTGCAACAAAATCAGAAAATGATAGGTCACTGCCGTCGACTTTTTCCAGCTCAATGTCCAGAGCAGACTGAGCCGACGCAGATCGAGGCCCAAATGGGGAGTTTACATCATGAAGACCAGTCACACGCTCAGTATAGGGCCGGGCTTCCTCCAACAATAAATTAGCGTATGCAAGCTTACCCAGCTCATCAGCAATCGCATCACTGTTCTCAGAGCTGATCACTGCATCATCAGTACTGCCCGTATATTCCAGAGCAGACAGGCCATTGGACGAAGATGATGAACTGTCTCCCCCACAACCCGCTAAGACCAGTGATCCACCAGCAACGGCGAGATAAGTCAGATTTTTTACAGTTTTTATAACGCTAGACATGATTTTCCCTTCAAGTATCAAGTTATCTTTTTATATGTTCTGCTTCAGACTGACAGGCGGAATGGCTGATAGCTATGCAGCTACAGTGCTGTATGCATGGCAACAAATAGCCCATCACTCCTCACAGGCCACCGTTTAAATCCGAACAATTGTTCCAGAATAAAAACAGTGCTTTGCACTTACAAACATTAACCACTCAGTAACCATTAGTAAAGATACTTATAGTTTTGCTACATGACGTAAATTGTCACATTAAGGCGAAGATATCCGGATGGGCCGCAAAGCCTGCGCAGCCGGCCGTAGCGGAGAAACAGAAAAGATTGAAATGCAACAGAGCTCTCTGGGTTCAGCGGAGCGGTTATTGATCGGCTATTAGTATGGCCTTTCCAGGGTGACAAAATTTGTCACAACTTTGTCCTCTTTGTCTATTTTATTAATTGACAAGTTTAAATCATGAATTAATTAATGCTTCGCACTTTCAAGTAATAACTGCAATTTTCTTTAACTCACGCTGCT